>Ga0334895_1001058_pt1 | contig 31162 bp, 31 predicted proteins | sample GraSluR3_MG_7_FD_207229 | JGI IMG/M metagenome (GOLD analysis project Ga0334895, IMG submission 207229) | Sludge microbial communities from methane-producing bioreactor in Wageningen University, Netherlands - Granular Sludge_31_05-R3 | ecosystem: Engineered > Bioreactor > Anaerobic >... | reverse complement strand
GCATGGGTTAAATGCGGTTTTGCACCTGTTGAATCAAAAGCAATTTGAATGTCTTCTCTTTTCATCAAATCCTGAATGCCATTTGTCGTCGTCTCAATACCATGTTCTTTGGCTATTTGAATGCCTTCAGAATCTTGAATCCCTACGACATAATCGACTTCAAGATAAGGGCTTCTTTCAATTTTCTTAAGCAGATCCGTGCCAATATTTCCCGGACCTATAATTGCCGCTTTCAATTTCTTCATCTGTTCTCCTTCTTTGTGTCTATGCTATGTGTGTCGGATGTCTCTATCTACCAGGCAGCTGTCGGGTTTTGGACGCATAATTTACCACCAGATATCTCAATGAAGGTACCTGTAATGTAGTCGGCATACTCCGATGCAAGAAAAACAATTGCGTTCGCAACATCTTCTCCGATTCCAAAACGATTCATAGCAATAGCACTTTTCATATTCTCTCCATTTTTCTCAATCAAGGCATTTGTCATTTCAGTCTCTATCACACCAGGTATGTAGCCATTCACGCGGATGTTGTAGGGTGCCAATTCGGCTGCCAAAGTCTTTGTCATGCTTGAAATGGCTGCCTTGGTAGCAGCGTATAACCCACTGCCAACCGATGGCATGATTGCCGCAAATGATGACGCATTAATCAAAACGCCACCATTTTTAGACATTTTTTCTTTTGCGATAATGGCTCCATAATAAATAGACTTCAAGTTAATGTCTAACGTATTCTGCCAAACATCTTCCGGTGTGTCAATAATCTTGAACTGAGGATACACACCTGCGTTGCTGATCCATACATCAATGGATCCAAAGGTTTCTTCAACTTCATCAGCATATCTCATGATGTTGTCTTTATTTGAAACATCCACTGATTTAACATGGAGTGTCAAGTTCTTCTCTTCAAAACTCTTTTTTGCTTCTGCTAATTTAGATTCTGACCTGCCACAAATAGACACATTTGCACCGGTTTGAGCAAAAGCCTCTGCTATGGCCAAACCAATTCCTGTTGATCCACCCGTAATTACCACTGTTTTTCCTTTAAAATCTATCTTCATGTTTACTCCTCTTCTCTTTTAATAATTGCCCCTTCAGCAGCTGAAGACGCTACTCTTGAGTAAAGCTCCAAATAGCCCTTTGTGAATTTCCTTTTAGGTTTTTTCCACTGGCTCAACCTCTCTTCTATTTGCTCTTCTGAAAGATTGATGGATAAAATTCCTTCATTGACATCGATTGTAATTTCATCTCCATCTTTGACAATAGCAATCGGTCCACCTTCAGCAGCTTCAGGAGACACATGCCCCACAAAGCAACCATTGTTTGTTCCTGAGAACCTACCATCGGTCACCAGTGCCGTTGTTTTGCTTAGACCCATGCCATACAAATACTTCATCGCCTTAAACATTTCTCTCATGCCAGGGCCACCTTTTGGACCTTCGTATCGGATAACCACCACATCTCCATCTTTAATGTCTCCCTTTAAGATGGCAGCTTCCGCCGTTTCTTCTGAATCGTATACTTTTGCTCTTCCTGTGAAATGGTGGAGGCCTGGATCAATGGCTCCTGGCTTGCTAATGGCTGTTTTTGGCGCTAAATTCCCTTCAAGCACAGCGATGCCTCCCGTATTCCCGAAAGGTGTTTTTAAGTCTTTGATAATCTCCGTATTTTCTGGGAATTTGTATTCGTATCCATTGAGGTTCTGCTCTAGAGTTTGACCCGAAGTGGTCATCACCTCTAGGTTCAACAAGGGTTTCATATTCTCCATTACTTTCGGTATGCCCCCTGCTTGCCAAAAGTCTTCCATATTCCATTTAGCAGCTGGATTGACTTTTGCAATTTGCGGTGTATTTTTATTGTATTTTCTAAATGCTTCCATTATATCCATGTCTAGGTCTGCTTCATATCCAACAGCGCTCAAATGCAAGACTGCGTTTGTAGATCCGCTTATTGCCATGGTGACACGAATGGCATTTTCCATTGATTTTTCATTAATTATTTGTCTCGATGTAATGCCTTTTTCTGCCAAATTGCAAATAGCTATGCCCGACTCATAAGCATGTCTTAATCTATCTGAATGTGTGGCGGGAATCAGTGCCCCACCAGGCAAAGTCATACCTAATGCTTCTGTTAAACAACACATTGTATTCGCCGTTCCCAAGAATGAACATGATCCGCATGATGGACACGCCAAGTCCTCCAAGCTTTTATACTTATCTAAGGAAATCTTATTTGCGTGGTACATGCCTTGTGCTTCAGATATAGAGGTTAAATCGGAAGTTCTCCCATCAAAAACAACGCCTCCTGCCATGGGACCACCATGCACAATAATAGCTGGTATGTCCAACCTTGCAGCGGCCATTAGCATCCCTGGTACTATCTTATCACAAGAAGCCAACAACACCACTGCATCTAAGCGATGGGCTTCCACTTGTATTTCCACCGAGTCACAAATAATTTCTCTTGACGGCAAAATGTAATGCATTCCTTTGTGTCCTTGGGCAATTCCATCACATGCACTTATGACCCCAAATTCTACAACGGTTCCACCACCCCTGTAAACTCCCTTCTTTACAAATTCTGAGATCTGATTAAGATTAAAATGCCCTGGAACCAACGTGCTCCAGGAATTTGCGATCCCAATGACCGGCCTTTCTGTAAGTTCATCATTGGAATACCCCATAGATTTATAAAGTGAACGATAGAACCCATTGTCTATCCCTTTTAGAATACTTTCGCTTCTATATTTTTCCGTCATCTTATCCTCCTAAATAATCAAGGGATAAAGGATAATTCCTTTATCCCTTACTTGTTATATCAAACCTAAACTAACAAATATGGTCAACGCCGCAATCGCTATGATTGATGCCACGAATGTTGGAATTGTCACATATTTGATTCCTTGCTTGGTATCAAGATTAAAGAATTGTGTCATAATCCAGAAACCACTATTATTGACATGATTCAATGCCATTGTACCTGCTCCAATTGAAAGGACTGCAGCAACAGGAGAAATCCCCAAGCTGTTCATCATTGGCAATATGATGGCTGCTGCTGTTAATCCAGCCGTTGTCATGGATCCTACTGCTGTCATCAATATCAATGCCGCAAAATAAGGTATCAACACTGGCAATATGTTTGAAGCTGTAACGATTTCTCCAAGCTCTTGTATGACCGGCGCTGCTGAGAGAACGCCTCCTACTGCACCACCCATTGCCGTAATCAACAATGGCAACAAAGCAACCAACAAACCTCTTGCTACCCATTTATTTAACATCACTTCGTGTATGCTGTTTGTTGTTTCTCCAGTAACCCTCTTATTATTGGTAAGCACTTTATCTTTCTTGCTGAAGCCTAAAATGACAGTGAAAATCACACCAGCTAACAATGCAATAACTTTATCGCCGATGGTCTTGAACAAACCTAGAAACGGACTGCTTTCAGCCATATACACATTTGAAAAAGATGCGAGTGTGATTAAAACAACTGGAATCAACAAAGGCAACATGGCAACTAAGGCACTTGGCAAATTGTCTTCTTCAATTAGTAAATCACTGACTTTATCTGATTTTGCCATCTCAAATCCTGCAACAAAATCCTGTCTTGGTTCAATCCATTCTTTTTCTGTCCAATTCCTTAATAAGAACCATGTACCAAAGAATGCAATGATGCTCACGATAATCCCCCAAAAAATGACCATTCCCAAATCTGCGCCGTACATAATGGCGATTGCCAATATCCCAGGAGTTGGTGGAACCAATCCATGAGTAAGGAACAATCCCAATCCTGTAAAAGCTGCCATGGTTGACATGGATATTTTTTTCCTCAACGACAGAACAGAAGCGATTGGTGCCGTTAGAACCATTGTGATGTCTCCAAACACAGGAATAGATACGATAAATGCTGTTAATGCAGGTGCTAATTCTAATCGTTTCCCTCTGAATAATTTAATGAAGAAATTTGAAATTGACGTGGCTGCACCTGTATCCTGTATCCCCATAGCCAAAATTGAACCTAATATAATGGTGACCCCAACACCACTCAATGTCCCACCAAATCGGGCGTTGATCAAATTAACTGTATCAACAACACCATTGCCCAATGCCAAACCTAAGCCAAGCGCTGTCAAGAAGAGCGCCAAAACTGGGTGCATCTTCAGTCTAAGTATTAATACCATTAATATGGCGATTGCAACAACCAAAGTAACTAAAAAACCACCAACTGTCATACGATACTCCTTTATTTTTTTATTTGTCGTGACATCTGCAGCTAGTAAACCGTCTCTCTTTCCCTCCCTTATTCGTTATTGCCGCACATTGTCCGCACATTCCGACAACAAGTTGTGCGCCATGTTCGCTAATGTCGCACGTTGTTCTGGTTTTATTTTAGCATATTGTGAAAAGGTTTTCAAGTGTTTTCTCACCTGCTTTCATCCAACAACACCTTCAATTTTTCCTGAATATATTTGACTGTTTGCTCTTTTAATGGCATTGCTGGGACTCTTTCCCCTGTTTTTTTTACTGATAATCTTTCATAGACTCCTTGTTTGCAAGCTAAATACATGGGTTGGCTTGCGTTGTAAAAATCCATCCCTTGACACATTTTTTGATACCATTTTTCTGTTTCTTGATGGTTGCCTTTTTGATAAGCTTGGTAAGTTCCAATCGTGAATTCCGGTAAAAAATTAGCGGTTGCATTGATAAAGCCATCCACCCCATTAACCAGGGCGCCAAGAGCCTGGTTTTCAAAAGCACAAAAGACTGAAAAGTTTTCAAATGAACTTTTCAACGCTATCATGTTGCACACATGTTCAAAATCTTTGACTGTGTCTTTAATCCCAACAATATTTTCATTTGATTGGACCAATTCTCTCATCATCTCATGACTTATGTTATAACCGGTCAGATCCGGAAAATTATAGACGATTATTTTCAACGAAGTGGCCAATGCAATGGTTGTTATGTAGTTTTTGACCATCTCATCTGAGTGGACCGCATAATACGGATTTATCAGCAAAACTGCGTCTATTTTCAGCGGTTCGATGAAGCGTATTAGATCAATGGTATAATTCACACAAGTATCCCCAACACCTACAAATATTTTCACTCGGCCATTTATATACCGGTGTAGTTCTTTTATTATTTGTTTCTTTTCTTCAAGAGTAAGAGATGAAAATTCTCCAGTTGTTCCAAAAAAAGTCAGACCGTCAACCCCTTTTTCTATCAAAAAATCTGCGTGCCTTTTCATGTTTTCAAGTTCGACATTCCCCTCTTGGTCAAAAAATGTAATTACCGGTGGATAGACACCTTTCAATTTTTCCATTTGTTCCTCCTATTATGTTTTGTATTGCCGAATATTGTTCGATAATTAAGGGTTAGAAAAAGCATTAGGAAACCCTATTGCTTTAATTCTTTTGTAATTTGAGATGCCGTGCTTTTCATTTCATCAACAACCTGATGAATATCATAATTCTTCATAGTCGCTGTCGGACCTGACACGCTAATTGCCGCAATGCTTTGCCCGAATTTGTCAAGGATAGGCACTGCTAGACAGTACAAACCTTTTTCAAACTCTTCGTTGTCAACCGCATACCCTTGTTTTTTCACCAAGTCAAGTTCTTCTGCCAATCTTCTTTTATCTGTGATGGTATTTTCAGTGTAGGCTATCATGTTTTGCATTCTCGAAATGATATCATTTCGCTTTTCCCTATCTGAATAAGCCAACAAACATTTCCCAACGCCTGTAGAATACATTGGATTTTTGAAACCTATTCTAGAGTTGATGAATATTGTTTTGTTGCCCTCTATTTTATCAATATAGATTACACTCTCTCCCTCTCCAATAGCTAGGTGAACTGTTTCGTTAAACATTTCCACTAGTTTCTCAAGGTATGGTTTTGCTTTCTCCGTAATAATTTGATTCTTATGCACAATTTCACCTAAAGCCAACAGCGACATACCCAAGCTGTACTTTTGAGTATTGGGGTTTTGATGCAAATAACCTCTCGCCGCTAGCGTATTGATCAAGCCAAAAGCCGTGCTTTTGCTGAGCTGAAGTTCATTTGAAATTTCTGTCACACTTAATTCCTTTGGTCTCAGCTTAAACAATTCAAGGATACTCAGTGCCCTGTCAAGGGACTGAATGATCTTAGTATTTCCCAATTCCTTTCTCCTTTCAAAATAATCAACTATCGTTTAAATGTCATTTTATCCTATTGTTTCATTTATTCAAGTCTCAATTCATCTTTGCATTTCTTCTAAAAAATCAGAAAATCCAGATAGTCCTTTTTCAATGATGGTGGATTCATTGGCAAAGCCAATTCTTAAATAACCTTCCATTCCCATTGCCGCTCCTGGCAACAACATCACGCCTTTTTCCTTCTGTAGTTTTTTACACAATGTTTCCGATGGCATCTCAAGATTATATTTCAAAAACGCCGTTGTGCCGCCCTTAGGTTTAACGTATGAAATAAGGGGCTCATTCTGTACCCATTGATCCAATTTTTTTGCGTTGTTTCTCACTATTTGGAGATTTCGTTGAATGATCTTGTCTTTATTCTCCAAGGCAATGGTTGCTAATTTGTCATCAATCATCCCACAACTGATCACATGATAATCTCGCTGTTTGCTCAAACGGCTGACAAAATCCGCTGGTCCGCATGCCCACCCCAAACGAATTCCCGCCATGGAGTAAGTTTTTGACATGCTCCCTGTGCTAATTCCTTTTTCATACATGTCTGCAATGGATGGAGAATAGCTGTCTCCCTCATGATTCAGTCCTCGATAAACTTCATCACACAAAATATAGGCATCTGCTTCTCTAGCAATCTCTACGATTTTCTTCAGCATTGCTTCATCCATGAGAGCACCCGTTGGATTATTGGGGTTATTAATACAGATTAGCTTGGTATCTTCCGTAACCAAATTTCTCAATTCACTCAAATCTGGCAAGAATTGGTTCTCTTCTCGAAGCTTCAAAATCCGGACATCTGCACCGATTGATTCAGGAATGGAATAAAGCTGTTGATAAGTGGGCAATACCGATACCACTTGATCGCCTCTGTCCACTAGTGTCATTAGCGTCAATGCGTTAGCGCCAATGGCTCCATGTAAAACGGAAATATTTTCAATTTCTTGTTTTTCATAGAGATTGGCGATTCCCTTTCTCAATCGTACTGAACCTTCAATGTCACCATAAGTTAGTTTCATGTGCTGAATTTCATGAAGCACTTTCTCTTTTTCACCTGATAAATCTAGGACCTCATTCACCGTCAAAGATGACACACATGTTTCAGCCAAGTTGTAGAGACAATCATTTTCATAAAGATTCATCCATATTTCCACACCAAAATCTTTGATCTTCATAAATCCTCCTCCTATCCATTCTTTGGAGCATAAGTCTTGACAATTGTATTATATAACAAATTGACTTGAACTCAAAGTTAAAATAGGTCTATAATAGAATCATTAAAAGCATTTCCTCGCTTTTCAAACTAAAAATGAAAGGATGGTATGCATGAAAGCGAAAGATATGATGTCAAAGAAGAATTGGGCTGTTGTTGGTGCCACTCAAAACCAACAGGCTTTTGGTTACAAAATATTCAAAGCTCTCGAGAAACATGGCTACAATGTTTATCCTGTCTCACCAAAATACGATGAGATTGATGGTGTCAAAGCTTATAAATCTCTGAAAGATTTACCAGAAAAAGTGGATGTGGTAGATTTTGTAGTAAATCCCAAGGTAGGGCTATCTGTTCTTGATGAAGTCATTGAGGAAGGTATTGAAAGCATCTTCCTGCAACCAGGGACACGAGATCCTCAAATTATTAAAAAAGCAACCGATAATCAAGTGAATGTCGCATTATCTTGCGTGTTGGTTGAATTGAACGAAGCAGACCATCGCTAGATTATTCGAGAAGCCAGGCTAAATTGCTTGGCTTTTTTTAATCGTCCAATCCTAGTCGTCTTAGGGTTTCTTGTGTCGGAATTCCCTTATCATCCCAACCCATGTATTCATAATAGGCCTGTCTCATATCTTGAAAGGCTTCCCGATCTATGGCTTTTCCTTTTAATCCGCCATTTCTCAGTGGTTGATATAATCTTTCCGGTAAAACATCCATCGTCTCGTCCAAACCGAATGTTAAGTTTAAGCATCTGCTTTGAGTAATTCCTCTTTCTCCAATCAACAAAGCTTCTTCTGGTGGTATTTTCCAACCAGTTGCATATTCAAGCAAATCCAAAAACTTTTCTATAGGGAAAGAACCTCTCGGTCCAGGAATGAAAAAACAAACACCTGCCATATTCAAGAAACTCCACCATTTTTCCATTCTTCCATAATACTGGGCCTTTTCTCTGCCATAGCCAAACACATCTACTGTCTCCATCTGTCCTAACAGTTTTCCTTGTTCCAAAACGGGTCCTTGCGAAACCATCATGGTGTCGTGTGCTCCTTGCATGTGATCTGCCCCTGTGGGTGAAACCGCATATCCTAAACCCACTCCTGTTTTTCCCCTTGGATCGTGCATGGGCAATTCCTGACCTTTCACATGCAAAGCAAATGCTTTTGTTTCTTCACCAAAAGCCTGTGACATTGCTCTGACGCCTTGAGCCAACCATTTCCCAAATCCTTTTTGTTCCACAATATCTTCAATCAAATCTAGCAAAGCTTTCTCATTTCCAAACCTCAAATCAACGCCCATTGTCGTTTCTTGGTCAATGTAACCTTCTTCATAGCATTCCATTCCAAATGCGATAGACATTCCTGCTGAAATGGTGTCAATCCCCAAATCATTGCATCGTTCGTGTGCTTTTGCAACCACCTCAAGATTGCCAATACCACAGACCGATCCCATCGCACCAATGGTTTCATATTCTGGTCCGCCAAACTTTGGGTCCACATGCAAATCCTCTTTCTTAACCTCAACTGTCCTTTTACACCTTACCGGACAGGCAAAACATCCTTCTCTTTTGATCAGGATGGTTTCGGCCATTCGTTGACCTGTCAAGTTGTCCCCCTCTTCAAAATAGCCCTCTCTGAAATTTCTTGTTGGTAAGATACCCGTTTGATTCATATTTCCCAAGCCACCGGCTGTGCCATACAAGTACAACCCATTGGAAAGAGGATTGTCTTTATATTGTCCTGAATACCATTTGCTCAAAGCCATCATTTCGGTTCTGTTGTCGAATGAAATTCCCTTTGTTCCTCTAATCGCAATGGCTTTTAGGTGCTTGTTGCCCATGACGGCACCTAAGCCATTGCGTCCGCATGCATGTCTCAAATCATTGATGACACAAGCATATGGCACCAATCTTTCTCCCGCTGGTCCAATTTGAGACATTTTGATATGCTTGTCTCCCAAAGCTTCTAATATTTTGTCATGCGCTTCACCTGTTCCTTTGCCCCATAGGGCTGTCGCATCGCAAAAATCCACCCGATCATTATGAATATAGAGGTAAACGGGGTTTTTTGACTTGCCTCTGACAATCAGACCATCCCATCCGGCTTTTTTTAACTCAGTGGCCACAAACCCTCCAGATTCAGACATTCCAAACCCATTCGTCATCGGTGATCGCGTTCCCATAATCAACCTAGACGTGCCTGCTGTCGGAATGCCCGTCATGACACCTGTCATATAATAGATGACGTTTTCATCCGACCAAGGATCGACCTTTTCCAGCTGGTCTTCTTTCATGAAATAAGCAATCAACCCTTTTCCCCCCATATACTTGCGCATTATGGGCTCCGAAATTTCAATGATTTTTGTCTTTTGGTGAGTTAAATCAATTTCCAATATTTTTCCACAGTAACCATTGTTCATTTTATCCCTCCTACTATTAGCCGCCACCAAAAATAGGCAGTACCATCAATGTGTCTTGATCTTCAACCAAGTCCTCCAATTTTTTCAACTGTCCATTGACAAAATAAGTTCCATAACCCATATGTTGAATGCCCAGTTCAATCATTACTTCACGTATGGTGATCGGTGCTGGTAAAGCAACCTGGATGGGGCTTTCCAAATTTGTTCCTTGCAATAGGACATCGCTGATTTCAATCACCATCAATCCAAACTCCCTTCTCCTTTTAAACATAAGTCTGCTTCTGTCATGTGGGCGTTGTAAAGCATCCTCTGTATCAAAATTCGGCTTTCCTCATTCATCCATTAGTTCTATTCGCATATGACATCTATCCGAAGCAAACAGCACGCCTTGATAGAGTAGATCAAAGGTCAGAATGCTACCTACCTCAATCTCTTTATCCGCTTCTTCTATGTCAATGATCAAATGATCAGAACTCGCACCAACTAGTTCAATCCCGGGATCATGTGGGATCAATGCTGTGTAACTGCCTACATCTTTGTTTCCAATCCCTAGCAAAGCTCTTAGACGGGTTCCTTTGTCTGTGTATTCCGGTTTCTCTCCAAAAGCATTCACGCACATTTCCCCTACTGGATAAGATGGTTTTTTGAAAACTTCTATTACTTCTGCTTCCATAGTAAACACGCCTGTTTGAAGTCCTTCAATTTCTGTATCCCAGTATAAGGGCAGGTCTAAAGCACAGATAATGCCTTCTCCTATTCTCAGGTGGTTGATGCCCTTTGGTAAATCTCCTTTATACATCAATGGCAACGTCGTGGTACCCCCTCCTGAAACATATCGAAGTGGTCTGCCAATTATTTCTTCTATTTTCGTTGCATTGTCAATTAATTCTGTCATGTTGGCGACGGATGGCATAATGGATCCATAACAGCTAAGATTAGTTCCAATACCTTCTAAAACTAACCCTTTCAGTTTCTTATCTACGTATTTGGCTAACTCAATGAATCCTTCTTTTTCGAAAACTCCTTCTCGCAGATCTCCCAAATCTCTCATCAGAATCACGTGGTGCTTGACGCCATTATCCAATGCGATCTCGTTTAGTTTCTCCAATACCACCTGCTGGGAGTTTAAACTAATATCCGCATATTTTACAACCTCTTCCAACTCTGAAAGCATTGGAAGTCTGAGTAAAAGCGTATCAATGCCAAAACCACTCAACTTGATCTCTTTTAATTGTTCAATCCTGGAGCTTCCCAATTGCTTGCATCCAGCTTTTGCCATTTGTGCTGCTATTTGAGGGATGCCGTTAAAGCCTTTGATCACGCCAGTTGTCTCAATTCCTTTCTCCTTACACAGATCAAAGACGATTTTAGCATTATGATGGAGCTTGTTAAGATCCACCAACAAGTTAGGATATCTCTTGGACATAAGTCACCTCCATTACTTTTTCAACCATTATATCATATTTATCGCTTCATATTTATGCTTTGTCCACAAAAAAAGAGCGCTATTTCAACAGAAATAAACGCCTTTTCCACAGAAAACACCTGTTTTCCACACAGTTGTCCACAATTTGAACTTGTTAAATTTGATTGATTACTTTCTTGATTCTCTCCATAGCCCAATCAATCTCTTCTTTTGTTATGACAATAGGTGGTGCAAATCGGATAACAGTCTCATGGGTTTCATGAGCCAACACGCCTTCTTCCTTCAATGCGTCGCAATAGGGTGCTGCTGGGTGGTCAAAGGCCAAACCAATCAACAAGCCTTTTCCTCTAACTTCTACAATATGAGGGTTTTTCAACTTTCTGAGCTCAGACATGAAGTAGGTTCCTTTTTCTTGAGCCATCTCCACATAGTTGTCTTCCTTCATCACCTTCATGGCTTCTACAGCAATGGCACATCCTAGTGGATTTCCACCAAAAGTTGACCCATGGGATCCTGGCGTAAACACACCAAGAATCGACTTGTCTGCTGCTACTGCTGACACAGGGAATACGCCACCACCTAAAGCCTTTCCAAGAACATACATGTCTGGTGAGACCTCTTCCCACATACTGGCAAACATCTTGCCTGTTCGTGCAAATCCTGTTTGAACTTCATCTGCAATTAATAAAACCTGGTTTTCTTTACAAATGGCTGCCGCTTTTTTCATGAAACCTTCGGGTGGGACAATGATGCCACCTTCACCTTGTATCGGTTCCATGATGAAAGCAACGGTATTAGGTGTAATTGCTTTTTCCAACTGATCGATAGAGCCGTAATCGATTAACTTAAAGCCTGGATTCAAAGGCCCATATCCTTTTTTGTATGCTTCTTCCGAACTCATGGAAACAATGGCCGTTGTTCGTCCGTGAAAATTGCCGTTACAAGCAATGATTTCTTGGTTGCCATCTTCCACCCCTTTGACTTCCATTCCCCATTTTCTAGCACATTTGATCGCTGTTTCGACAGCTTCCGCACCTGTATTCATTGGCAATATCATGTTTTTATCAGTGAGCTCTGCCAACAATTCATAAAAATCACCCAAAACGTCATTGTGGAATGCTCTGGAAGTCAATGTGACTTTCTCCATTTGCTTCTTAGCAGCCTCAATAATTCTAGGATGTTTGTGCCCATGGCTTACCGCCGAATAGGCGCTTAGCATATCGATGTATTTGTTGCCTTCAGGATCCGTTACCCATACTCCTTCTGCTTCGCTAAAAACCACCTCTGTAGGATCATAATTGTTGGCGCCGAATTTTTTAGTTTTTTCAATAATCGCCTTTGTACTTTTCATCATTACCTCCTTGGAATTTAATATTTAATTATAATACCTTGTTTTGTATTATTTTACAAGAAATTTAATCTATCATAAGCCATTTAAGTTGATATGTCAATATATCGCATTTTATGATTATGTAATTTGTTTCATAAAAGCACTCTTTTGTCTTGACTTGTATATTGTATTCATGTAGTATTTTATCAAATGATTTCACATTCCACAATAGGAGCATACTTATATGAAACCAGAATCCATCCTCCTAGTCCATCATTCTTATTCTTTTAACCCATGCTACTTTATGGCTTGGCTTTGGAATGAATTGAAAGCACATAAACAAACTAGGAAGATCCCCACCTTTTGCTCGAACTTCAGGCCTTCTTAGAGGGCCTTTTTATTTTATATCAAAGGAGACTTATATGAGCATTCAATTATTAATCGTGATTCTTTACATTGTAGCACTTTTCGCCATCGGCGCTTACGCTAAAAAGCTGGCAAGCGATGGCCATGCTGAGAGCTTCATCCTTGCTGGAAGAAAATTGACCACTCCCATTGTGGCTGTGACTGTCACCGGATTGGCCATCGGTGGCGCCTCCACCATCGGCGTTGCTGAAAACGCCTATAATGTAGGTCTTTCAGCGGGTTGGTACAACGTAGCCTGGGGAATTGGCGCTATTGGCGTAGGGTTGATCACCGCCAAGAAATATCGGAGCTTAAATGTGTCTACCGTACCGGAGCTATTCGAACGCTATTACGGAGGACATGCACGCGCTTTAGCTGTTTTGGTTCAGATTTTTGTGATGATCGTGATCGCCTCCCTTCAATATGTGGCTGGTGGCGCTATTTTATCCGCTTTGTTGCCCAATATATTCACTGTGACAACAGGTATGATTGTCAGTGCTTTGGTCTTCATCGGTATTACATTTATTGGAGGGATGTGGTCAGCAGGACTATCCAATATCTTGAATGTCTCACTAATATACATCGGCATCATCGTTGCCAGTATTGCTACTCTTGGTAATATGGGTGGAATAGAAGCCATCGCCATTCAATTGCCAACAGATATTCCTTATTTCCATCTTATAGATGGGTTGGGCATGGGTATCATCATGGCTTGGATAGTAGTCATGTTTACCCAATCTCAATCTCTTCAGGCTGTAGCTCAAATCTCTTTTAGCGCCGTCGACGAAAGAAGTGCAAAAAAAGGATTTATTCTAGGTGGTTTATTGATGCTTCCCATCGGTTTTCTGTATGCTTTGATGGGAATCGCCGCTAAAGCAGCTTATCCAGATATTCATGCCACCATGGCGTTGCCCGCCATTATTATGGCTTTGAATCCCGTTTTAGCAGGGTTGACTTTGGCCGCCATTTGGGCAGCCGGCGTCTCCACAGCCTGCAATCTGTTGTTGGGAACCTCCACTTTGTTTTCTCAAGATATATACAAAAAATACATCAATCCGACGGTTGACAATAAAAAGTATGCTCAGATATCCAAATTATCTGTCATGATTATCGGTGTTTTAACTTTCTTTTTATCGCTGACTGTTGTAGGAATCCTTCAAACTTTAACCATCGCGCTTAGCTTGATGACCTCGTTCACACTGACTTTCTTTTTCACTTTATACAAACCTTCTCTGTGTCGGAAAAGTTCAGCGACGGCAACCATTGCTACAAGTGTCATTACATTGGTCCTTTGGTTTTTAGTTCCGAGTATTCAAGTATTTTCTCATCCCATTTATCTACAGTGGATAACCTGTACCATCGCCTTTTTTGCTGTTGCTTTACTTGACAAGAGAAGCATCCTCACCGAAGAAAATGAAAAGGGAGTTGTCAATCATGCATGATATCGAATTGAAATTAGGCAAGAAAAAAGTCTCCTTCCAAATGCCTTCTGAGCTTATCTTAGGAACCATCAACCTGACTAAAGACGGTGCATTGCCCAGCGAGGAAGCCATCGTTTTGGATAGCCTGAGAAACCCTATAGGGACCAAACCACTTCAACAATTGATCCAACCAAATGATCGCATCTGTATTATTATTTCAGATGTCACCCGTATGTACCAAAGGCCTCATGTTTTTCTGCCTATCTTGATAGAAGATATCCTTAAAGCAGGGGGCAAAGAAGAAAATATTTTCTTTCTGTCTGCATTGGGTTCTCACAGAAAACACACGAAAGAAGAACACCTTCGTCTATTGGGTGAGGATCTGTACAATAGATTTCCTATTGAGGACCATGACTGCGACGATACAAATAATCTAATCTCCATCGGCACTACGTCAAGAGGAACGGTTGTGGAAATCAATAAAAAGGCGTTTGAAGCAGACCGAGTCATTGTTACCGGTGCATTGGTTTATCATGTCATGTCCGGTTGGGGAGGCGGAAGAAAATCTATTTTGCCAGGGATTGCTTCCAGAAAATCCATTATGCAAAACCACGGCATCTCTATCAGTGATACAATTGGAAATGGCCCCAATCCATCTTGCGACTGTGCTCTTTACGAAGAAAATCCATTGAATCTAGATATGGTGGAAGCTGCCGAATTATTTTCACCTGACTTTATGTTCAATGTCATCTTGGGCGATGGACGCATCATCGCTGCTGTCAGTGGTGACATTACCCAAGCCCATAAAAAAGGCTGTGAAATGGTGTCCCGGTTCAACGATGTGCCTATCTCAGAAAAAGCAGACATGATCATTGCTTCTGCAGGTGGTTACCCTAAAGATATTAACCTTTACCAATCCACAAAAGTTATTTACAATGCCATGAGAGCATTGAAAGATAAAGGTGTCATGGTCGTACTGGCTGAATGCAACGAAGGATTTGGCAATCCTGAGGTGCAACACATCCTCCAAGATTACACAAGTAATTTGGATAGAGAAATGGAGCTGAGAAATGACTATACGATTTCTAAGTATATCGGATTTTTAGCAGCATGGTACGCAGAAAAATATCATATCATCTACGTTTCCAGCATCAATCCTGATGAGGTGGTCTCAGCAGGCATTACCGTTGTATCTTCTGTTGAGGAGGCTCTAAAGGCAGCGTATCAGATCAAAGGCACCGACCAATTAGCCACCTATATCATGCCCGATGGCAGTGCCTATCCCGTCCTAAAATCATAAAAAAAGTGTTTTTGTATCCTCATTCTTAAGGTATAATAAGTTGATGTGCTCGCGTCCATCAAAAATTATCTGAAAAGTTGAGGATACGACTATGATCTATCTTATTGCAGCCCTTGTAGGTTACCTGTTTGGGTGTTTTCAAACAGCTTACTTGATGGGTGTTTATCTTAAAAAGACAGATATCCGGAAACATGGTTCAACCAATGCCGGCGCTACCAATGTAATGCTTGTTTTTGGGTGGAAATATGGTTTGGTGACAGCTTTTGTCGATATTTTCAAAACCATTTTAGCCATTGCCTTTATTGCTTATTTCTTCCCTGATCACATGCTTGCTCGCTACATAGCCGGCTTATTCTGTATTGTAGGTCACATGTTTCCCTTCTATATTCAATTCAAAGGCGGCAAAGGCTTTGCCTCCTATGTTGGCTTGATTTTGGCCAATAATTGGCGGTTGGGTGTTTTGACTATCTTGCTTTGTATTCTGGTTTTAGTGATTTTCGACAAGATTGCCTTAAGCGCCCTGTTTGCCACCAGTTTTTATCCTGTCTATCAATTATTCACTCGTGAAAACCCCATTGTGGTCACTCTTTTGTTTCTGATGTTTTTTTTGGTCTCCTACAAGCACAAGGCCAACATTCAACGATTACGGGCAGGTACAGAGCCTGGTCTAAGAGATTACATTCGATTGAAACAGACAGCCAAGTAAATATTATTTTTTCTAATTTACTTTCTCAAAGACCCAAAAAAATCCTTGAGCATCTTTGCACAACTTGCTCTCAATACTCCAAATTCTACCGACACTTGATGGTTTAAACGAGTGTCTGAAACAATATCAAAAACGGACCCACAAGCCCCTGTTTTGGGATCTTCCGTTCCCACCACCACATGATCCAGTCTTGCATTGACGATGGCGCCCGCACACATGGCGCAGGGCTCTAGGGTCACATACAAAGTACATCCTGTTAAGCGCCAAGCCTTCAAATATTTGGCCGCTTCACGGATAGCCAGTATTTCTGCATGGGCTGTGCTGTCGTAGGTTGTCTCTTTTTGATTGTGGCCCCTTCCAATGATTTGATGATCCTTGACGATCACTGCTCCGATGGGAACTTCTCCTTTTTCGTCAGCTTTTTGGGCTTCTTTTATAGCCGCCTGCATAAAATATTCCTTCATATTAAATATCCTTTTTCTCCCCTGACCGATACCTCTCCAGAAATAAGCGATTCAAACGTCCCGTCTTCTTTTTTGACAATCAGTTCTCCTTGTTCATTCAAATCTTCTACATGAGCCATAAAAACGGTATCCCCTTTTGTAATGAAAATCCGCTTGCCTATCAAGATGGAGTGCTCTTTGCATATGGCGATTGCTTCTTCTCCTACACCCTCTGTCAAAAAATCATCATAGAGCCTTTCGAAGGCATTGAGAATGTTCGCACACAGTTTTTGTCGATTAATTTTTAATCCTGCTTCCATGTAAATGGACGATGCTTTTTCTCTCAAATCTTCTGGAAAATCTTCCAAAGTCTGGTTGACATTAACGCCTATTCCCAAAACCACATCGTAAACACGATTCATCTCACCGCTCATCTCTGTCAAAATCCCACAAATTTTCTTTTCGTTGTAGATAATGTCATTTGGCCATTTGACCTTGAAAGAAAATCCCATTGCCTGTCCTGCCAAAATCATTGCTGCTGCTGCAATTTGTGTGATTTTGGGGACCAAGGCAGGTTCTATTTTCGGCCTCAAGACAATAGACATCCAAATACCTTTGCGAGAAGGCGACTCCCACTTTCTGCCAAGACGGCCTTTTCCCGCTGTCTGCACCTCGCTGATGACCACGGTTCCCTCCGGTGCATCCTCTGTCGCATGAATCTTCGCTTGATGGTTGGTAGATGGGATGGCCTCATAATGATAGATTATTCTCCCGATTCTTTTAGTTGTGATGTACTCTTCCAATGCTTGCGCTGTCAAAATATCCGGTTTTTCTTTCAATCGATATCCTTTTCTTGGATAAGCGTCGATCACATAACCAGATTCTTTCAAGCCATTGATATGCTTCCAGACTGCTGCTCGACTAATTCCCAAACGATTGCTGATGGCTTCGCCTGAAACAAATTCCTGGTTCTCCTGCAAATAGGCCAAAATCTTATTTTTCATCTTATCTCCATTGTAAACTTAATTGTAATTTGTTGTTGACAATCTATTAGCTTTGGCTTACCATTGTAAATATATTTATATTCAATGGTTTACAATATGATTTTACATTGATTTAGAATAAACATCAAGGAGTTTTTATGCGCAATAATACCCGAGCATTAATGATTACTGGCTTGTTTGCAGCTCTTACTGCCATTTCTGCCTATGTGGCTATCCCCATTGGTCCTGCTCCCATTACCATGCAGTTACTCTTGACTCTCTTATCTGGTGTTTTGCTGGGACACCGTCTCGGTCCTATTTCTCAACTGGTTTACATGATTATGGGACTCGTTGGATTACCTGTATTTGCGGGCGGAATGGGTGGACCATCCTATATCTTCTCACCTACTTTTGGTTATGTCATTGGTTTTATCGCCGCCTCATTTGTAGTGGGAAAATTCCTTCAATTCAAGCACCCACCACGAGTTTTTGATTTGTGGCTGGCGTGTCTGGCAGGTGTTTTCGTCGTCTACCTCATTGGCTACCCTTATCTGTTTGTTGTCATGAAGGTTGTATTAGGAGTAGAAGTTACTTTTCTAGCTTTATTGAAACCTGCTGTTTTGGTTTTCTTGCCTGGAGACTTACTCAAACTCATGCTAGCCGTTTATATAGGAAAAAAAGTCCGACCTTTGATCCTATCACTTATGGTATAATCAATTAACCATGCACCCCACCAGGAGGAATATATGAGAAATAAATTCATTGAAAAACACGCCCGAGAGGCCATCACTTTAAGCGATTTCATGGCGGATCACCCTGAAATAGGCATGCAAGAGTTTCAAGCCTCTTCAAAAATGGTTGAGGTTCTAACCGCTCATGGATTTTCTGTGGTCCATCCATTTGCCGGACTTGATACAGCTTTCAAAGCCACCATCAACGAGGGGAAAGCGATTAAAATAGCCTTGCTTGCAGAATACGATGCCCTAAGAGGAATGGGACATGCTTGTGGTCACTGTGCTTCAGGTGCTATCAGTGTTCTGGCTGCATTGGCTCTCAACGATATGAAAGATCAGTTAGATGCCCAAATAGATTTGATTGGCACTCCTGACGAAGAAATGACAGGAGGGAAAGTTGCAATGGCCGATCAAGGGGTTTTCGATGATTATGATTTGGCTATTATGATCCACCTCAATGATGTGAGTGCGGTCTACTGCGGCACTCTCGCCATGGATTCCTTCCTTTTTAAATTTTCAGGACGACCTGCCCATGCCGCTGCCGTTCCATGGGAAGGGAACAACGCTCTTAATGGTGTAAGATTGATGTTCGATGCCATCGATATGATGCGTCAACATGTCAAAGATGATGTGCGACTCCATGGTTTCATCCAAGATGGTGGAAAAGCGCCCAATATTGTACCCGAATCCGCTATAGCTGAATACTACGTACGCGCCAAGGAAAGACACTACTTAAATGACATCAATGAATGGGTTAAGGACTGCGCAAAAGCAGCAGCTATGGCCACTCGTACCACTGTTGAAATTGAACTCTCCGGTCTTCCTTTTCATGACTTGTCCAGCAAGCCCAGCGGTGAAAATGTCTTAGAGCAAATCTATCGCGATTTGGGATTGGAAACCGTGGATTTGAGAAGTGAATTATCCGGGTCATCTGATATAGGCAATGTCGATTATGTCTGCCCGGCATTTCATCCTTTACTAAGCATCGGAGAAAGCTTCAAACCCCACACTCAAGAATTTGTAGATGCTATGAAGACAGAAAAAACCCACCAAGTCATCCTAGATGGGGGAGAAATCATGGTTCGGTTCGTTGAAAGCGTTATAAACGATCCAAAATTATTGGAAACGATCCAAAATGAACATCGAGCCAATCGAAATCTTATCTAAAAAAAGCTGTCCTCGGACAGCTTTTTAGTTTATTGAACTATGGTTTCTAAATACTGGAAGGTGCTTTCAAAGCGTTCTGTCACTCGAATAGACATAAAGTTTTTTCTGTTCTGTTCTCCTTCGAAAGTAATCTCTAAATAATAGAGCTTTTCAACAGAAGATGGCGTAGCCGGTCTGTCATAACTTCTATAATCATAGTCATACAGCCAATAATCGTCTTTCCCTTGAATAGCAAACTGCAAACATTTGTCACACTCTGCCAGGTAGAAATCTAAATCCCTTCTCAAATGACGTCTCAAAGTCTCCACGTCAAGACGATCCATCAGCCCTTGTGAGATCTCTTGGTATCTTTCACCTTCAAAATGCAAGCGTAAGTCGCTGATAATTTTGTCTGTTAAATAGTCTTCTTCATAGATAAACGGCATTCTTATCCTTTTAAAACCTTCTGTGTTCACCCATTCTTTCAAAACATGGTCTAAATCACCTTCGTAAGACTCTGTCTCTGTCAAGTTGTAGTGGCGATGTAACACCTCTCCATTGTGATAGTAATAAGAGATCATGACGGTAGTGCCATAATAGTAGCTTTGATCCTTAATAAGCTGGCGGTGCAATTGAATGATGGAATCGATGGTTTCAGGATCGTCGTACACATTCACATTGCTTGCACTCCTCATAAAATCCTCAGTTGCGTTATAAAGTTGGCGACTTTCTGAAGGCCTTCCCTCTTCTTCTTGTCGATAAATCCATTGGCTATTTCCCACGTAGATGGAACTGATTTCAGACGCTTCAGGAACTTTTCCTTCAAATCGACTGGTGGTAAAGTTCACAATGCCGAGAAACAAAACGAAAAACACGATAAATCCACCAAACAACTTGTAAGTCAGTGCACTTAGCCGGAAAGATTTTTCAAGCACTGCATTGATCAGATAGTAGGCCAATGCAAATAGAATCAAGAAATTGACCACTTTCCCGATAAATCCTACCTGCCACAAGATGGCCGAAAAAGCAATTGGCAATAAGGTTGCAATGATGATGGCAATGAAATGCTTGTAGCCATCGGAGACCACCAACTCACCTGCCCGTTCATGTTTGCGTCTCTTGCTCAACCAAAGCAATAACCCATACAGCAAGCACAAGATACCTGCTAATACAAGCCAATATGACCATGACATGCCTGTTTCCGCATACTTTACAAAATAGAGTATGTCGATCCGGTAAACTTTATCAACAAAGAGATTAAACATCATGTTAGAACTAAATCCTACTGTGATATCTTCTACAATTCTAAAGAAGTAGTTGATGATCGCTAACAAAGACAAGGGCAGTGTGAAATTAATAATCGTCCCCAAAGAAGCCGCAATGGTATTTCCTGTCAGCACTCCCGTAATCCCTGCCGTTAAAATACCTGCCAATAACCAAGGGATAGCCACCATAAACACATCATTAAGGCTCATGTAAATGTTGGTTTCAATAAATAGAGAAACGATGTACAGCGCACCGATCAAAACCGCTGTGTAGATGAGATTAATCACTAATGTTGCATTAATTCTTTGTAGATCTGTCATCGGTTTGGAAGCGTAGTATCCTAGCTTTCTCGCATCATGAAGATAACTGAAATCGATCATGCAGTTGATAAACACAAGGAAGAATACTTCTACGATTCCTGCTATAATGAATCCTTCCCTAATTGTTGATCTGGTAATGATAGGAATAATCACCACTGTGATAAAGAGGATGACAAAAGAGACTAAAAACCAGCTTCTCTTTTCTTTCAATCCATTCACCACAAGTTTTCCGGTGTTTTTATGCATCCAGTTCTTCTGTTCCATAGCCTGCACCTCCCAACTCCGCAATGAAGATTTCTTCTAGATTGACGGCTAGTTCGTCAAATATAAGGACTTGATATCGTTCCTCTAAAGCTTTTCTAAATGCTTCCACATTTCCTCTCAATGTCATGAAATAAACTTTGCCTACTTGAATACGTTTAACGATTTGGAATTCATCTCCTGATATCCCTTCAAAATCTTCTGCCACAGCAAATTGGACACGTTTCAGATTTTCTTTCAATGAACTCATCTCTTCTTCTTTGATGATGGTCCCTTCATGCATAATGCCCACTTTGTCGCAAATATTATCCAATTCTTTCAAATCATGGGACGAAATGATGACCGTCATATTGTTGCCCACCACGTCTTTGATCAAAACATTCCAAAATTTTCTTCTAATCACCGCGTCTAGTCCATCCACTATCTCGTCAAGCAACAATACTTTAGGATTCGCCGACATGGCCAAAACAAAAGCCGCTTGTTTCTTCTGTCCTTTTGACATGTTTGCCAGTTTTTTGTTGGGATCAATTTTAAAATAAGTCGTCAATTTGTTGAATTTTTCTACTGACATTTGATCATACAAGAGCCCTTCAAAATTAAACAAACTATTTAGCGTACTGCCATGCGGAAAGAATAAATCATCTTGAACGTAATAGAAATCTTTAATAACTTCCGATCTTTCCCCTACAACTTGATCGTTGAAATAAACCTGCCCACTATCCTGTCTGAATACTTGAATGATATGCTTCAAAAGGGTGGTCTTACCACATCCATTTGAACCTACCAATCCATAAATTTGTCCTTCATTAGCATTGATATGAATATCCTTAAGTACTTGAAAACTCCTAAAGTTTTTACTCAGTTTGTCAACTCGAAGCATTGTTTTCAACTCCTTTCACTGTGTCTCGGGTTATAGCCAATATTGCGTCATCTTCCACACCTAGTCCCTTCAAAACCTTGACACATGAAACCAATTCATCGGTCTTCCGTTGAATCTCAGCGGAAATAACATGATCAGCTCGAGCGACAAAGTTTCCTTTACCCGGCAAAGAGTAAATATAGTGATCGTTCTCTAGCTGTTTATAAGCTCTTTGGATGGTGTTTGGATTCAACCGAATTGTAGAAGCCAATTCTCTTACTGATGGTAATTGATCTTCTGGTTTTAAAACCTGGCTACTAATCAATTTGACGAATTGTTCATAAATTTGTTCATAAATGGGTTTGGGATTATTGGGATCAAAGCTGACCATTCGTCATCCTCCTTTCAACTGTACTATATAAAGTAATACAGCCTTAACTGTATTATAACTTCTAATACAGTTGTTGTCAATTTTATTTAATTCGCCTCTCATCTTACGAGATAACCCTTTACAAGCCCTCGATGATTGACTATAATATGCTCGACTATTAAACAAGGAGGGGTCATCATGTCCGTAAAACAAAAACAAAGAATACAAAAATCCAGTTCTCATTATTTGCTTATGTTTGTGGGAAGTTGTTTGTCAGCTTTTGCCATAACTGCCATACTTCGACCCAATCAACTCATAACCGGTGGTATCACAGGGATCAGCATCTTGTTGGATGGGACTTTTGGCCTACCATACACCATCTTTTACTATTTATTAGCTATGTTGGTCATGTTGGCCACTTTTTTAACTTTGGGGAAAAAGGAAGTCAAAAAAATCATAGTCTACAGTATCTTGTTTCCTATGATTCTTATTTTGTTTGAAACGTTGAATTTTCAATTGATCCTGAACGATCTGTTCTTATCTGCCGTGTTCTACGGCATTATCGGAGGCGGTGGATTCGGTCTCATCATCATCAGTGGTTTTTCCTCTGGAGGAACAGACACCATTGCAAAGATCCTTCATCATAGATTGTTTCCCTTTGTCAGTATTAGTAAGTTGTTGCTGTTTATTGACATTGCCATCATTCTAGCCTCTGCTTTCAAATACAATATCAATACTGCCTTGTATGCCATTGTGACTCAAGTTGTCTTTGTCAAAAGCATGGAGTCCATCATTTATGGTTTTAGCTCGAAGAAAGTCAAACTTGAAATTATTTCAGAAAACTACAATGATATTGAAGATTTCATTCTCAATACAGTGGTGCGTGGAATTACAAAGTACAGAATCACTGGTGGTTACACAAAAAAAGAGAAAACAGTCCTCACTACTATTTGTACGCCAAGAGAATCTATTCTCATCAAAAATTTTATTTCATCGGTGGATCAAGACGCTTTCATCGATGTTCTGCCTGTTTCTTCTGTTTGGGGAAAAGGGGTAGGATTCGAACCTTTAATAGACAATCAATAGAGGCTTTTGATTCCTAAGCACCTATCACCACGATATCATTCTCGGCGGCACCGGCTCTGGAAAACGCATCTCGCATCGACGCTTGCGTCCTCTCATCATGGACACTGTATCACTCCTTGAGCCCAAAGACATCCGCCACAAGTAGGGAAGATGTTGTCTAAACAATCCTTGTTGTTGTCATCCATTTCTTCGCACCCACCGCAATGGACACACGGAGAAAAATCAAAATCATACACTTTTTCTCTGAATTCATGATAGGCTTGGGATTGCCAAATATCTTGAAGGCTTTTTTCTTGGATATTCCCGAAATAATGGGCTTTTATTTCTCTTTTATGGTTGTTCAAATACGTTGTGTAATCATGCAACAATCCCATACAAGGAGAAACCATCCCATCCCATCTGATAAAACAATTGCTCTCATGAATAAATCGGCAAGTGTCTTTGTGTTCTTTGTAGGGCTCATTCAGTAGTCTGATTTTCATCATTGAACTATGCAAAGCATGTAGTGGTTCCTTAGTCAAATCATTATAGTCCATTTTAGGCAAACTGACCTCTGGAATGACGACTTCTTTGAACCCAATCAGATTGTCTCTATCTTCTTGATGCGCCCAGGCGTTGAACAAACGTTTGTTGTATAAGAGCTTTTCCGCCATTTCTTGATCATAAGGGATGGCATTGCTGATAGAAATCTTCTCCGCCCAAACACTCCCAGCAAAATGTCGTAACCGACTAAGGTCTTCGACATTGTCTTTTGTCACCACAAAAGCAATGCCAAGATGAATTTTGTGATTGCTTTTCTTATTAATCGTTTTGAAATGTTTTAAATGATCATACACTTGATCAAAATCTGCACCTTCGCGAATTTCATTAAATTTTGAAGGTCTCACACTGTCTATTGAGACCCAAAGATCATCTAAACCCGCCTCAAATAATCCCATGATCTTATCATGGGTAAGTTGTGTGCCATTTGTCGTCATTCCAGTCTTGATCCCCAACTCATGAATGGCTTTCACCATCGTTAAAATATCTGGATGAGACATCGGTTCTCCAAAACCACCAAACATGACTGATTCTAAGGATGGCAATGCTTTCATCTGCTTCACCAATCGGTTGAATGTTGGCTGTGACAAATAGCCATTGGACTCTTGCCAGTTTTTGCGTATACAAGTCACACAATTCAAGTTACAAACAGAAGTAGGTTCTATATACAGTTTTCTCAATACATGAATGGAAGGGGTCAATAGAATGCTATCTCCCTCTTCCACAAGCATATACTCTTGAAAATGGCCAATGTTTGTCTTCTCCAGCCATTTTTTTGGAATAACCAAATCATCTGTCGCGTTTTTTTTGATATCGAATCTTTTGTTCATCATTACCACCTTGTGTTCAGGGTTTGACTTTTATCCCATTATATCACATGGCTTGATTCTATTCACATTCGTCTTTTTCAAATGTTATCTTCGCTGTAAATTAGTATATGTTCGCCTTTCTCAAGTTTGAAAATTTTTTCTATGTTTTTATCCACCAATTCCAAAGCATCTTTTTGATAATCAATACGTGCACTGATGCTGCAATTGGAACTCAATTCTCTTGGCACAGGCATCAGTTCGCAAGAAATGCCCCTTTTTTTCATTTCCCTTTCAAATTTTATTGCCCCTGTGTGAGTGAAAAACAGAATATTATAAATCATTTGCTTTTTTCCCCAACAATAATATAGTGCTCTCCCATCTCTTGAACTGTCACTTGATAACCTGTATGCTTCATAAATCTCGAGACATTTGCTTTGGCAGTGTTATTGTCCACTACCACCTCAATCCCTTCGGGGGTTTCTTCTAAAGCTTTTTTTGTCATTAAAACTGGTTGTGGGCAACTCATGCCACATGTATCAATTTTTCTCATTACGCTCTCTCCTTTCCAAGTATATTCTTGCTTATAAACTCAGCATTTTTCCATGAAACCATCAGCAAGAAAACAATGCCAATGCCAACAGCATACTGCCCGTTAGCTGTTGGTCCAGCCGCACTGGATGCCAACCCAAAATTATGACTGATTGCCGCCCCTACCAGCAACCCCATGACAGAAATGGCCGAATCACTGTTTCCTTCTCCTGCCAGTATCAATTGCCTTAACGGACATCCTCCTAATAGAACAGAAGCCCAACCAACCACTGCCATTCCCAAGAAATTCCAGAGACCATCTGTATGTGCGATAGGTTGCCCTTCAAATCCTAATTCAAAAAATCCAAAAGCCATATTGAGAAGACCGCTAGACAAGATCACAGAGACAAAACCCAACAAAAGATAACTGTCTCTAAACAATATCATATCTCTTGTTCCACCAACCATGCATAGTCTAGATCTTTGTGCCAAAATTCCCACAATCAAACCAGCACCTAAAGCAATTGCCATTGGCGCATAAGAAGCTCCTGGACCGGTTTCGCTAAAAAACAAAAAGGCAGGCGATACCAACAGCAAGACCAACAAGCCTATGTTCAAGGCAGGAAAAATCGATCCTTCCATATTGGAAATCTTGTAATTTCTTTTTAAATTGAAGCCTTTGTTTAAAAAGAAGACGCCCACTCCTGTCCCGGCGATAAAGCCTGCTAACCCCACCAAAGCATTCAAATCTCCTCCTCCTATTCGCAATACCATTCTTAGAGGACAACCTAGAAAAACCAATGCACCAATCATCACAAAAATAGATAAGACAAATCGTGTCATAGGTGAAGATCCACCTGTTGCTTGAAATTCCTTGCGTTTTTTTGACATGATAAAAGCACCTAGCACCAACCCAATGATTTCTGGCCTAATATATTGAACTACTGGTGCCCGATGCAGCCCTATTGCACCTGCTATATCTCTAATGAAGCAAGCGATACAAAAGCCCATATTGGCAGGATTGCCAAAATACACAAGCAAAACCGAAATGATGCCTACGGTTGTACCTGTTAACACAATACCTCGTTTACCTTCCATTTTTTCCTCTCCTAGTGTAAAATAATAGTGATCTAAAGCTTACCCTTAAATTTTAACCAAGTCGGTAGATGAAGTAAAATCAACATATTTAATGATTCGAGCTTTTATGATAAATAAAATTGATAGAGTGGTTATCCACCTTTTAGATTGGAGAGAATACCATGAATGGACTATATATGGATAACGGAGCGACTTCCTTTCCCAAGGCACCAGGCGTAGCCGAAGCTGTCTTTAATTATCTGAAATACATAGGTGCTAGCGTTAACAGAGGTGCTTACGATGCTTCATACGCATCTGAAAATACCGTTTACGAAACGAGAGAGTTGTTATGCCAACTTTTTAATTTTCATCACCCGGAAAATGTGGTTTTTACGAAAAATATCACCGAAAGCCTAAATGTTATCTTAAAGGGCTTTCTCGAACCCGGTGACCACGTGATTGTGTCCTCCATGGAGCACAATGCCGTGATGCGCCCTCTCAATCAACTCCGAACTCAAAATGTGCAGTATTCAAAGATTCCTTGTGATAACAAAGGTCGGTTGTGTCTTGAGAAAGTTCTTCCCTTGATCAAACCAACAACCAAAGCTTTCGTCATGACGCATGCTTCCAATGTTTGTGGAGCCATCTTGGACATTGAAGCTATTAGCAAAATTTCCCAGGCACATGCTATCCCGCTTATCATTGACACCGCTCAAACGGCAGGTTTGATCTCTATTGACAATCAAAAACTGAAAGCAGATGCCATCACTTTCACTGGACATAAAAGCCTATTGGGTCCTCAAGGCATTGGTGGGTTTATTCTGTCTCAACGCATGGCCTCTGAGACAAGTCATTTGATAGAAGGTGGAACCGGCAGCCTGTCCGATACAGAATTCCAACCTGAATACATGCCCGATAAGTTCGAAGCTGGGACACCTAACGTTCCCGGAATCTATGGTTTGAACACCTCCTTGAAATACCTTTTGGATACAGGTATCCATAACATTTATCAAAAAGAAATGGCCTTAACCGGTAGGTTTCTGAATGCACTGTCTTCCATCCCTGGAATTGACATCATTGGTGAAGCCACTCTAAAAAACCGGACAGGTATCGTGTCTATTGATTTCCAGCACCACGACAACGGTCGGGTGGCTCATGCGCTGTCAAAAGAATACGGAATCATGACTAGAAGTGGTCTTCACTGTGCACCATCCGCCCATGAGACATTAGGTACTTTCCCAAAAGGTACGGTGCGCTTTGGTTTAAGTCATTTTCTAACCCCATCAGACATAGATCGTGCTATTGACGCCGTTCTTGCTTTGTCTAAAAGAGAGGTTATCTAATGGAATTCAAACAACTGGAAAGCTTTCTAGCAGTGGTCAAAACAAAAAGTTTTTCCAAAGCAGCTGAGCAATTATTCTTGACCCAACCTGCCGTGACAAGCAACTTGAAAAAACTTGAAAGGGAATTAGGCGCCATATTGGTCAATCGAAAAGCAAAGGAAATTAGTCTCACCAAAGATGGAGAACACTTCCTCCCTCTGGCGGTAGATTTGATCAACCGCCGTGATCAAGCAAAAAATCGAATTTGTCCTGCTTCGTCAGAGTTGGGAGGCATTTTGGAGATCAGTGCCAGCACCATACCCGAACAGTTTCTTTTGCCCCCTATTCTTCGAGACTTTTGTTTGCAATATCCAAATATCCGACTGTCCATTCGGCACATGGATTCTCAACAAGTATTAAATAGCATTCAATCTGGTCATCAAAATATGGGTGTCACTGGCAACAAACAAAAACAAGATGGATTGGACTACCTTGATTTTTATGAAGATCGCTTGGTTTTAGCTACACCCCCTGATATGAAGCTAAGTGACGATAATCATGTGTCCATCCATGATTTAGCTGGCAAAAACCTGATTTTGAGGGAAACCGGTTCCGGTACAAGAAAACGGCTAGAAGACTCTTTGGCTAACCAAGGAATAGATTTGTCCCTATTTGGAGCTATCCATGTAGTGGAAAGCAATGAAACCATCAAAAAGATGGTTTCGCTTGGGATGGGTATCAGTTTCTTGTCCAACATATCAGTCATGGATGAGCAGGCTATGAATTTGATAACGATCTATGATTTGCTAGACATCCCCGTTGACCGGGTTTATTCATTGGTTCATACCACCTATCGCTGTCTTTCTCCTGAAGAAGAGGCTTTCAAAATATTCGTCAAAACCTCAAAGACAAACAACTAAGACCCCCATCCAACTTTCTAAACTCCGACATCTCTACGGGGATCACTTTATAGCCCAGTTCTCTAATTTTGCGCTCTGTCTCAGGATATCCTGCTGGTACAATCACATGATTATTGATCCAAATACAGTTAGCCGCATAGTCTTCAGATGGTGGCACCTCAATAATATGGTATTTCTTGAATTCTGGTTTCTTTATGAATTCTCCTGTTGCCAACATATTATTGTTCTCAATATAAGAAGAGCCTGTTTTTAAGTGGAGAAATGCTTTCATGGAAATGGTGGAAGCGGTAAATCCATATTTTCCCAAGTCATTCATCATCTGCTCGGCACCTGAGACATTGGTTCTGTCGGACAATCCAATATAAAAATGATCTCCTACCATCATAATATCGCCTCCTTCAATCGTTCCAGGCGGTTGTATGAATAAAATTCGCTCTTCGGGATAATATTTTTTTAACGCCTCTTGAATCGATTTTTCTTCACCCTTGCGGCTGGCAGCACCTAAATTAGTGATAATGGCACATTCTCGAGTCACCAAAGCGGCATCTTCAACAAAACAAGAATCAGGGTAGGTCTCATCCGCTGGCAAAATTTCCACTTGCAAACCACACTTTTTTAAAGCTTCCACGTACTTCTCATGTTGTTGCATGGCTTTTTCAAAAATAGGTTTGCCTAAGTTCGCCTCTGTTATACCTTTCACCATGGATTTTGAAGGACGTTTGACAATTGCATGCTTAAACATTTTAGTCTCTCCTTTCTTTCAATTTTTTTCATCATACCAAAAAAGAAATCTTTCAACAACTTGATTCTCTTTCAATAAAATAAGATATTTCTTTAATATTTGTTTTTAGGAAAAAGTTTGCATAGTCCTTCCTTTTAACCTGTGCTATAATGAATGCTGAACGGATATGTTATATCCAAAAATCTATGTTTTAAAGTAGGTGAATCAGAATGGATCAAATGACATTGCTTAAAAGACAAAATCGAATGGTTGCCAAACTATTGTGGGTGGCAACAGTACTAGCATTTTTAAACAATTTGCTTGGCGTTCGCGACATCAAGGCTGGCATACTAATTGTTGTGTTTTGTGGTGGGTCTGCATTATTGGTCTCTTATCTGGCCTATACCAGCAAAATGATTTCTCAGACCAAATATTTCGCTATTGCGAGCTGTTATATAACCGTTTTTATTTTCATCGCCTTCACACCCGGTATGCTTTCTTATTTTACCATTTATATCTCGCTGTTTTTACTAGGCATTTACCAAGATCAACAAGTGACAGCGATTTCTGTGGTCATTAGTCTGGCCATTTCAACTTATGCTTTTCTTTTTCATAAAGAAATGATTTTTCATCCCCGCTATTATGAAACCATTTCCGTATTGGCGATTAATTTTTTCATTGTTCTGTCTGGTTGTCTGCTGGTTCTGCAAGGAGAGTTTGGAACGAAAGTGCACCGAGAAATAGAGAAAGAAAAAAAAGAGATCTGACCATATTAGATGGCCAGATCTCTTTTTTACAATTTCATAGGTTTACTCTCATAAACATGGAGTTGGTAAGAATCTGGAAGAACCATATCTTCTCGGCTTTCAGCAAACACCTTCATATGTGGCGTCTTCACATGTGCCTGCAAAGCTTCTTTAGATTCCCACTCTTCATAGACAAAAATCATTTGATCATTTTCTGGTGAAGCGTAAACAGAATATTCAATGTTTCCCTCTTCTTTTCTTGTCGCGGTAACAGCCTCTTTTGCCAACGCCATCACTTGATCTCTGAATCCAGGTTTGACTAGATATTTCACAGCTACTGTAATCATTGCTTCACTCCCTTATTTATTTGACAGATCAATCATCCTTAGATTTATTTAACCACTTTTTATAGGTTTTATCAATCCCAATCGCTCCCAAAGGTGCTGTCAACATAATTGTCATGACTGCCACAGCAAGGATCAAGCTTCCCGCTGGCATGCTAAGTGTCAAAGGAATGGCTCCAATAGCTGCTTGCACAGTGGCCTTCGGCAAATAGGCTAAAATACAAAAAAACCTTTCTTTTATATTCAACGGTGTTTTAATCAAACTGATCATGACACCCAACCC
>Ga0334895_1001056_pt1 | contig 31244 bp, 25 predicted proteins | sample GraSluR3_MG_7_FD_207229 | JGI IMG/M metagenome (GOLD analysis project Ga0334895, IMG submission 207229) | Sludge microbial communities from methane-producing bioreactor in Wageningen University, Netherlands - Granular Sludge_31_05-R3 | ecosystem: Engineered > Bioreactor > Anaerobic >... | reverse complement strand
TTTGGCCGTCGATGGAGACCAAGATGAAGAATCTCTTGTCTGAGGATTCAAAGTTTACGCGCGATCCCCTAAAGACTGTGCTGAGCTGGAAAAGCCGGGTGATGAGCGTCAAACATGTGCAACGAGGGAATTTTATCAACTATGGAAACGCATTTTTGGCAACAAAGAACATGCGCCTCGCCACGATCCCGATCGGATATTATCATGGCTACAACAGGAGTTTGAGCAATTTTGGACATGTCTTGATTCACGGCAAGAAGGCAGATGTGGTCGGGATGGTCAACATGAATATGTTCATGGTCAATGTCAGCCATCTACCCTCAGTCAAGGCCGGTGACGAGGTGGTGCTGATCGGCAAGCAAGGAGATCTGCAGATCACGGTCGCATCTTTCTCAGAGCTCAGTAATATGGTAAATTATGAGCTTTTGGCAAGGCTCCCGGTTCAGATCCCCCGCTTTGTCGTGGATAGTTCAAAATAAACAATCAAAGATGTTTGATCGCCACCCAGGTCTGAAAATCCTGATTGAGTGGAGAGAAACCTCCTTTTAGGAAGATTCTGGTGGTTTCCGGATGATCGGAGAAAAGGTAAAGATGATTGTCCGAGAGTCCACGATGGTAGTTTACCAAATGGTGGATCATCGCTCCGGCATATCCTTTGCCACGGAATTTCTCCCGAGTAAAGACATCCGACACTCTACTGTATCCGGCAAAGACACTTATCGACGCCAAGGATGCTAATTCAGTATCATGAAATCCGCCCAAAAGATGATAGGAAGGATGAAGCAGATGTCGCTGAACGACCTTGATGGTCCAGTCTCCGCCATATTCCAAGGCGATGGTCTCCATGATGTCGATATCGAGCTTTTTGATGCGCCGGATGACGAGATCTTCTGCCGGTTTTAGGCTGCTTTCATGGTCATGCAGAAAGTATTCGTGGCTTTTTAGTTCCAGCTCGAAGTCGTGATTTGTCAAGGCTTCGCTTACCTTCTCAAGCTCTCCGGACTTTAGGGATGAATAGATGCAGGGGTTGATTCCTTTGCCTTTGTAAAAAGACTCGATGTTGCGGATGCTGCTCTCGATTCCGATGTGATCTGTGATCACAGCATGGTTGCTCTCCAAGGAGGCTTTGTTTCCCTCATTCCAAAAGATGAGGCCAAAATCCTTCTGCTGCATGTTTGCAAAGCGTTGTGGGTAATGCAATTCCGTATCTTTCATGCGGTTCATGTTAAAAGGTATCGCCATAATCTCCACCTTATCATTTTTGTTTGCATCTTAGTACAGGATATCCCGTTTAAGCAAAAGAACAAGCTCGCGGTGCAAAAAAAAGGGACATGCCCTGAAAACTGCGGCTTGTCCCAAGATATGATTTTTCATATACGGCTATAGATATTTCTTAATCTTAGCCTCGATCAAGTCGCGGATTTTCTGCATTCCTGCTTCGGTCGTGGCCTCATAGCGAGTGACTAGGACGGGTGTGGTATTTGACGCGCGAATAAGTCCCCAGCCATCCTCAAATGTGATACGGGCGCCGTCGATGTCGTTCACATCATAAGCTTCGGCTTTGAGCTCTTCACATACACTGGCGACTACTTCAAACTTGCGGCTATCCTCGCACTTGGTGTGCAGCTCGGGAGTGTTATACATCTTGGGTTGATCCGCCAGGTATTGGCTGACGGGCATCGGCGTCTTGGCGACGATCTCGACGAAGCGACAGCTCACGTAGATGGCGTCGTCAAAGCCCAGATAGCGATCCGCGAGGAAGACGTGCCCGCTCATTTCGCCGGCAAATTCCACATCGAGCTCCTTCATGCGCATCTTGATATTGGCGTGACCTGTCTTGTACATAATGGCTTTGCCGCCATGCGCTTTGATGTCGTCATAGAGGTTTTTGGAGCATTTCACGTCGGCTATGATGGTCTTTTTTGGATTAGCTGCCAGGTAGTCTCGCGCCATGATGTTTAGGATCTGATCTCCATAGAGCATCTTACCCTTTTCGTCCACCACTCCGATCCGATCCGCGTCTCCATCAAGGCCGATGCCTAGCTCATATTCTGCTTCCACCACAGCCCGGGAGAGATCAGTCATGTTTTTTTCGACAGTAGGATCGGGATGGTGATTTGGGAAGTTTCCGTCAGGCTCACAATACATCTCGATGACCTCACAGCCTTTGCGACGCAAGATCTCCGGCAGGTATGGACCACCCATCCCATTGCCACCATCAACGATGACTTTGACCGGGCGTGCTACGTCGAACCTATCAGAGATATAGTCGTAATACTCATCCGTGATGCTGTCGTTTTTGCTCAATGTCCCTGATCCGAAGCTAAAGTCTTCATTTTGTATGAGTTTAAGCAGATCTTGGAGCTTTTCGGCAAAGACGCTGTTCATACCCAGATTGAGCTTACAGCCGTTGTATTGGGAGGGATTGTGCGAGGCTGTCACCATGGCGCCGCCGTCTTGGGCGAGCTTCCAGATGGCAAAATACAAAATTGGGGTGGCAGTGATGCCGATGTCTATGACGTCGCATCCGGTTTCAAGGGCACCCTTGATGAAGGCGTCCATAAAGCCGCGGGTGCTCTGGCGAGCATCTCCTCCGATGACTATCTTGCTGAGCCCCTGTTTTCTGAGCATGGAACCAAAGCCTTTACCGATCAGAAAATAGGTCTCTGCATTGATCTGCTCATCCACAATGCCGCGCACGTCATACTGTCTAAAAACTTCACTTTTAATCATAAAAAACCTCTTTTGATATCTTAAGAAACTAATCGTTGCAGGATAGGCAAGATCGATGTGAGAGCCAGACCCCTATGAGATTGGTGATTCTTCTGTGCATCGCTCATCTCTGCGAAGGTCTTGCCGGTGCCCTCGACTTCAAAGATGCTGTCGTATCCAAAGCCGGCATCGCCTCTCTCGATTTCGGTGATGAAGCCGGGAACTTCGCCTTGCACCACGCTGATCAAGCCGCTGGCGTCTGCCAAAGCCATAGCTGTGCGAAAATAAGCTCTGCGCTCAGTGATTCCATCCATTTGGATGAGAGTCTTGCGACGGTTGTCTTGATAGGTCGCTCCGGGGCCTGCCCAGCGCGCAGAATATACCCCTGGATCGCCTCCCAGAGCATCAATAAACAGTCCGGTATCATCTGCCAAACAGAGCATTCCGGAATAGGATGCACCTTCGCAGGCCTTTTTGATGGCGTTGCCGAAGATGCTGTCCTTGTCCTCAATCGTCTCCGGACAGCCCGGGAAAGCCTCCATGCTGTGCACTGCCACCCCGATCGGAGCCAGCAAATTGCGAAGCTCCTTGATCTTGTCGAGGTTGCGAGTAGAAATCAGAAGCGGAAACATATCAGAGTTTCTTGAGCCACTGGCGTATCTTCTGCAGGAGATTCTTGTCTAGGAATCTCTCAGCAAGAGCGGTGATCTTCTGCATCTGCCTGAGCACGTCGCCTTCTCCGCTCCAATTGTCTTGCAAGACCTTGGGATCGGTGCCATTTAGGATCATATTCAGTCCCAAAACCACGAAGACCAGATCATCCATATAACCGATGATGGGAATAAAATCCGGGATGAGGTCAAGCGGCATGATCACATAGGCGATGATCCCGCTGATCATCAGCTTCTCCTTGATCGGCACGCGTTTGTCGACCGCCAGGCGGCAGATTAGGATGAAGAAATCCGGCAACAAGAACAGATATTCGCCGAGCTTTCCACCGAGTTTCCCTGTTTTTTCATTTGTCCAGTTTTTGGCTTTCTTACGCAAGTCTTCATAAAACTTGAGCTTGACTGCGTCTATCTCCAAGATGCGGTCTTTCACGCTATCTTGTTCGTCTGCTGGCATTTCACGAGCTTCAAATAGATCGTCTTTCATGGCTACCTCCACTTTTTACAAGATAATCTGTTTATGCTGATTGAGTCAAGTAATTATTCAGCGTGTCACAAACAAGCGCTTGGACTGTCCCGGATAAATGAGCAGTCTTTAGTGAAGGGTAAAAAAACCGGCAGGAAGATCCTGCCGGTTTGATCAGTATTATCTGAGTTTAGCGGATAGCTGCCATGGCTGCTGCCAAGCGGGCAATCGGCACACGGAAGGGAGAGCAGCTGACGTAGTTCATGCCCACTCTGTGGCAAAATTCTACGCTGCTTGGCTCGCCGCCGTGTTCGCCGCAGATTCCGACCTTGAGATCGGGACGTGTGCTGCGACCGCGTTTTGTGCCCATCTCCACGAGCTGACCTACGCCTTCCTGATCCAAGACCTGGAAGGGATCGTGCTTCAGAAGATTCTTGTTGAGATAGATCGGCAGGAAGGTGCCGGCATCATCACGGCTGTATCCAAAGGTCATTTGGGTGAGGTCGTTTGTGCCAAAGCTAAAGAATTCCGCACTTTCTGCCACTTTGTCAGCGGTCAGAGCAGCGCGCGGAATCTCGATCATGGTTCCCACCATGTATTCGACCTTCTCGCCGCTTTCTTTGAAGACAGCTTCAGCGGTTTCGCGGATGATTTCTTCTTGGAGCTTGAATTCTGCCAATGTTCCGATCAAGGGCACCATGATCTCCGGAAGCACCTTCACGCCTTGTTTTTTGACGTTGATAGCGGCTTCGATGATGGCGCGAGCCTGCATCTGGGTGATCTCGGGATAGGTATTGCCCAAACGGCAACCGCGATGACCCAGCATGGGGTTGAATTCATGCAGGGAATCCACTCTTTCCTTTACCTTTTGAGGGTCGATGCCGAGTTCTTTGGCGATCTCGACTTGGTCTTTTTCCTCGTGAGGAACAAACTCGTGAAGGGGCGGATCCAAGAGACGCACAGTCACCGGGAAGCCGTCCATGGCTTCGAAGATTCCTTCAAAGTCATTGCGCTGCATGGGAAGAAGCTTATCCAAAGCCTTGCGACGTCCTTCTTCGCCATCGGCAAGAATCATCTCGCGCATGGCTTTGATGCGATCGCCTTCAAAGAACATATGCTCGGTGCGGCAGAGTCCGATGCCCTCAGCGCCGAAATTGCGGGCAACTTTGGCATCTTTGGGAGTATCGGCATTGGTGCGCACTTTCATCTTGGTGTATTTATCAGCAAGCTCCATGATGGTGGCAAAGTCGCCACTGAGCTCGGGATCTTGAGTCTCGATCTTGCCTTCTAAGACCTGACCGGTGGAGCCATTTAGAGAGATCCAGTCACCTTCATTATATACTTTTCCATCGACGGTCATGGTGCGGTTTTTGTAGTTAATTACTAATGCGCCGGCGCCGGAAACGCAGCATTTGCCCATTCCGCGGGCTACCACTGCAGCGTGGGAAGTCATCCCGCCGCGAGCGGTGAGAATGCCTCTGGCGACGTTCATGCCGCGAAGATCTTCCGGGGAAGTCTCGGTGCGAACCAAGATCACTCTCTTGCCGTCGTTTGCCCAAGCTTCAGCATCATCTGCAAAGAAGACGATCTGACCGGTGGCCGCTCCCGGGGATGCCGGAAGTCCTTTTGCGATCACATGTGCGTCTGCCAAAGCTTCCTTTTTGAAGACAGGGTGCAAGAGCTCATCGAGCTTTGCAGGTTCCATGCGCAGGAGGGCGGTCTTTTCGTCGATCAGGCCTTCATTGAGCATATCCACGGCGACTTTGACCATAGCAAAGCCGGTGCGCTTACCGCTTCTGGTTTGCAGCATCCAGAGCTTGCCTTCTTGGATGGTAAATTCGACGTCCTGCATATCTTTGCTGTGAGTTTCCAGCTTTTTCTGGATCTCAAAGAGCTCTTTATATGCCTCAGGCATGGTCTCTTCAAGAGAAGGGAATTTTGCCTTGCGCTCTTCTTCAGAGACTTCTGCCAGCTTTGCCCAACGGCGTGAGCCTTCGAGAGTAATCTCTTGCGGAGTGCGGATGCCGGCTACCACGTCTTCACCTTGGGCGTTGATGAGGTATTCACCGTTGAAGATGTTCTCTCCGGTGGCGGCGTCGCGAGTGAATGCCACACCTGTGGCGCTGGAATCGCCCATGTTGCCGAAGACCATGGCTTGGACGTTTACAGCGGTTCCCCATTCGTGAGGAATGCCATTGAGCTGGCGATAATAGGTGGCGCGGTCGTTGTTCCAGCTGTCAAAAACGGCAAAGACTGAGCCCCAGAGCTGTTCCCATGGGTCATCCGGGAAGTCGTGACCTGTGCTATCTTTGACGGCTGCTTTAAAGAGCTGAACCAGCTTCTTGAGGTCATCACTGGTCAGTTCCAGGTCGTTCTTCACACCATTATCTTCTTTCATTTTGTGGATGATCACTTCAAAGGGATCCTCTTCTTCTTTGCTCTGTGGCTTGAGGCCCAATACTACGTCGCCATACATTTGTACAAAGCGGCGATAGCTATCCCATGCGAAGCGCTCGTTTCCGGTCTTTTTGATGATGCCTTCCACGGCGTTGTCGTTCATGCCAAGATTCAGGATGGTGTCCATCATGCCGGGCATGGATGCTCTGGCTCCGGAGCGTACTGAGAGGAGGAGAGGATTGTCGTTGGAGCCAAACTCGGTGCCCATCATCTCTTCAACGTTTTTCACAGCAGCTTTCACCTCATCGGTGAGGAGCTGGCGAAGCTTGTCTTGTCCGATCTGAGTATACTCGATACAAGCATCTGTTGTGATAGTAAATCCGGGGGGTACGGGAACTCCGATGAGATTCATCTCGGCGAGGTTTGCACCTTTTCCGCCCAGAAGATTCTTCATCTCGGCTTTCCCTTCGGCGTGTCCGTTACCAAAAAGGTATACACGTTTTGTTGCAGTCATTTATCCTCCATGAAAGCAGTATGTAAGCTTATTTATATAGTTTTCCCATTATCTTTATAGACAGGTTTTTGTCAACTAATTTGAGCGCAGATCTCCCTTTTGAGGATGCCGTGAATGGCGCTGTGATCTTCAAGGCTAAAGGCAGATGCAGCTGCTTTCTCTTTGATTGAGCGCCTCTGACTCAGAAGCCTTTTAGTTTGAGAGCATCGCCTTGGATTCAAGATAGTTATGCAGTTTTTTGCTAAACTCACCGGTGATCTTGCTTGAGACGGTGCGGATGGCGCGCTCTCTGGCATCTTGAAAAGTGAAGTGCGCTTCACGTCCTGAATCCGTGAAGCTGAAGATCTGCTGCTGACGCCCATCATAGACACAGATGTTTATCTGATAGCGAATGTATTTGTTGCGTGGATTGTCCAAGCTGAGCTCTTCGGTGCTATAGTCATATCTGATGACGTTTTCGGCAGATTCGGAGACTCTGAAGCCGAAGTTTGTGATGACTTCTCTGATCTGCGGCAACAGGGAGAGTCCTTCTTCGTTTTCGCAGAGAACTTTGAAGCTGATCCGCGCTGATGCCGCTTGAGCCTGTGCGCTCAGCACTTCTGGATCATAGGGCAGGCTGGTCGAGACCAATACTGCCTCATTGCTGCTGATGATGCGGAGCTGTGAGATCAATCCTTGATTTTCCCGATTTAGCTCATCCGCTGCGGAGAGCAGGGCATATTTTTCCCACTGTCCTTCCTCTTCCAAGCTGCGCGCAAGATACGCCATGATCCCTCGGCTGTTGTTCTGTATCTTGCTGTGATAGAGCTCTGCCGTGGAGCTGCGATGCAGATATGCCACCGCATAGACTTGCCCCAAATCATCAGTCCAGCTCTTGCCGATCTGCACATTGCTGAGTGTGAGCGAGCTGAGCACTCTGACTTGAGCTGTTTGATCTGTCTGATTGCTAAAGATGGCGTCGGAAGAAGAGATGGTCTCCGAATAGTGCGCATCATATCCGCTTTCGCTGGATATCCTGCTTTCAAAGATGCGTGCCAGATTTGCCCGGGCAATGTCTTCAGCGACAGAGCGGCTGGAGCCAAAGCCCACGGCGCTGAGATACTGCAAAGAGTTGTATTCCGCGGACGGATTGTCCACCCAATCAGGGCGCGGGTTTTTCTTTCTCCTCGCCTCCAAGCAGCAATTGCACATAAAGACTAGGCAGAGGATGAAGATGATCTTGCGCATAATGTTTTCCCCTTTTTCGCTTTCACTTTCAAAGCAGAATAGATTGCCGCAGATGTCAAGAAAAAACGCGCCTGAGATACCGATCCATAGCAGATCTTAGAAAACAGCGTTGTTCCTGAACATGCCTCAGCGGGGGATGCAAAGCGTCGGGAAGCAAGAGATGGCCCTCATCAAAAAAATAGCTTTACAGATAATGTGCGAATTTTAGGATGTGCACATAGTGATATTCCGCTTAGATTTAGAATTGAACAAAATAGATAATGAAAAACGTGAAAGATAAGGATATGCGATGAAAAAGCTCTTTTTGATGCTCTTTGCCCTATGGTGCATAGGCTTTCTCGCCGCCAAGGTGGATCTGAATACGGCCTCCTTGCAGGAACTCAAGCAGCTTCCCATCACGGAAGCTCAGGCGAGGGATATCTATGAGTACAGGATTTTTGTTAAGATCTTTGACAGCATCTTTGATCTGAGAGAGATCCCATCAATCGATCAAAGGACTTTGGATAGCCTCAGACCTTTGGTAGTGGTCTCGATCTACACTGAGACGGACGAGGTCTCCATCCGCAGACAAGAGATCCGCGATTTTATCGAGCGCCTGGATAGCAATGAAGGCGCCTCCGAGGGTATGGCAGACATCTGGCAGGACTACTTGATGACCCCACAAAACGTCAACCGCATGCACTTTGATGACTTCATCAGTCTTCCAAATGTATCTGCCGTCGATGCTGTGGCGATTCTCAAACGAGTGGCCAGAGGCGACACCATCTCCGATACTCGTGATCTCAGAAACACTCCCGGCCTCTCATATTATGGCTACACAAACCTCAGAAACTACGTATACTACCGAGAAGCTCCGGTCAAGAACCGCATCATGATGGATGCCCAGATGCAATACTACACCCGCCTCTATGAAGAAGGTCAATACGACATGCTGCATGAAGCCTTTGTTCCCAAAAGCTTTGGGAACAACTGGGTTAATGTCCCCCACGACAAACGCAATTCATACTGGGGATATTTTAATATCGACCAAGTCCAGCCGGACATGATGTTCAAGCTCCGTATGCGCTATGGAAACAACCTCAAAGCCGGCATCATGCACCACTCCCCCAAAGCAAATAGCGGTCTTCTTTTCTCGTCTGATGACTATGGCACGGATCGCGATATCATCGCAAACAGCAAATACTACGCCGGCTATGAAAACACCAATCTCCCTTGGCTGGACAACACTGCCCTAAAGCTCTATCTGGGACACTATCGTGCCACCTATGGAGAAGGCTTGGTGATGGAGAACACCGATTTCTACAGCGCCAGAAAGACCGGCTTTGGCTTTAGCAAGCGGATCATGGGCATCACCCCGGATCTCTCGCGCACCCAGCAGTATGCATTGCGCGGAGCCGCCATAGAGATCAAAAACCCTCGCTTTGGCGTTTCCTTCTTCGTCTCGGATGACGAAAAAGACGCCTTGGCATACATCAATCCAGACGGTAGCTATGTGATGCGTGATGACTTTGGCAACGACGTCTTCACCGACGAAAACGGTCAATACTTCATCGAAAACAATGTCCGTCGCTACACCTATGATGATGGCAGCGATGTCTTTGCGGACAAGCGCAAGCTCTTTGGCTATGTAAATCCCACCCTGCCCTATGACAACGACACCATGATGGAAGCGGAAGCCATCTTCAACGATGTGCTCAATCCCACTCCCGGTCCGGGACAAAGCTACGTCCCCTTCGCCATGCCATACATCAATCTTGCCACTCGCAAAGATGCCATGCGCGAAAAGCTCTGGGGCACCCATCTCCAAGTGAGCCCGTTCATAGGAACTCGCTTGGGATTTACCACCTACACGGCGCTCTATGACAATGCTCATCTCGTCGTTCCGAGCTACAATGAGCTCTTGCCGCTTGTCATTCGGGATTCATACTATTACACAAAGCTTCAGAAAACCCTAAATTCCGAAGTCTCAAACATGTATAGCACCCAGACCGATAGCTACAGCAGAGATTATCGCCGCGTGATCGGCTTTGATGCCGGCACCGTGATTGGAAACACCTCGATCCAAGGCGAATATGCTGAGCTTTCGGTGGATGGGGAAGATCACAAATTGGGAGACGACCCCAAGGCATACCTAGTGAGCGCTCACACCCAATTTGAAAACCTATATTTCCTCACTCTGTTCAGGAACTATGATGTGGATTTTGAGAACCCATACAGCAATAGCTTCTCCGAGCATGAACGCTTTGACGACACTATCCTCGAGAAGAATATATATGCCCTCACAAATCCTACTATCTCAGATATCTTCCAAAATAGCAACCAAAGTCAGCCCGAACGTGGTGTATACTTTGAGACCCGCTACAAGTTCAACAACTACTTCACGGTGGGACGCAGCTATCTGGATCTCTGGGAAAGGCTCAGTGATGGCCGCAGAACTGCCAGATTCCAAAGTGAACTGGAATTTCGCCCCCTATATCAACTGGGCTTGAGATTGCGCTACAAGAATCAGGTGAATCGCTATGATGATCTTGCCGATAGAGGAGTCTCCAAGACCAATGAATACACCATCGCAGTCCGCACCTTCCTATCAAACCGCAACTTCCTTGAGCTGGAATATCGTTACAACACGGTGCTCAGCCCTCCATACACCTCGCTCACAAACCCCGCAGAGCCCGGAAACAACAGCCATGCTGCCGCAATGACCCTGATGACCGGCGACTATATCGGAGTGAATTACACTCACAATTTCAGCTCTTCCCTAAAAATGCAGGGATCCTTCATATATTGGTATGGTCACGGCATCTCACATTGGGATTGGGAGGATATGGAGATCGACTTCATGGGCGAAAAAGGAGCCAAAGCATGGGTCGCCTTTTCCAGCCGCATCTCAAACAATATGTATATGAATCTTAAGTTTAGAAATAAGACTTATCAGGATAGAGAGCTGAGAATTCGTCAAAACAACGACCCCAATCACAGCAATCTCTCTGACCAGCTCACATACTTTGATAGGGTGGAACGCAGTGAAAACGCCATCCGTCTTTCCCTTGATTATCGCTTCTAACGTGGAGGAAACATGTTATCAAATAAATCTCTGATTCTAATAGCTTTACTGGTGATATTCACAAGCCTTGGCGCCTTCAGTATTACCGACAACTACTTTGGTTCTCGCTATCCCGCCTTTGATGCCAGATCCATGGCAATGGGCGGAGCAGGAGTCTTCAACGACATGAGACCCGCCGGTTTTGTGCAAAATCCTGCCAATCTCACCGCACAAAAGAGCTTTGCCGGACTTCACTTCACCAGCATGATAAACCGAGCTGAAGACACCCGCATGATCCCGCTATACAATTCATTTGACAACTACATCGATGATGCGGTATACGCTTCAAACATCAATGCCTTCACCCAGTTTGCCGGAGCCGGCTTTGCCACGATCGGGCTTGCTGATCTACGCTTCGGCGTGGGCGCATATCACCTGCCGGTGCTCAGTTTTGATGGCATCTACACCGAAGAGATCAGAAACAATCGCAATACCGACGACGACGGATATCCCGAGAAGATCGCTCAAAATGATATCAAACACGAAGGCAGCCTATACAAGACAGGCATGGCGCTGTCGATGGCATATGGTCTCAGCGAGTATGTGGATTTTAACCTCGGCATAGATTTTGGCATGATGAATGCCGACGTGAAACAAGAGACCACCATCCGCTGGTCGGATTGGTCTTTGCAGCAAGTTGCCGATGGCGTGGTTCTTCCGGAATACACTCGCACAGCGGATTGGGATCTGGAAGGCGATCAGCTCAAGCTCGGGGCTGCCTTTAGAGTCGGACCCCGCTTTGGAATCGGCATGACCTATATCCCTGAGACCACTCTCACCCGCAAAGGCACAGACTTCAGCTACCGCGAAGCATATCGCAATACTCCCATGGATAGCACTTGGGTGAGCCTGGATTCAGACTATGAGCTTCCCTCAGAATTGCGCGTGGGCTTCACATACTACCCTCGCAACATCATGCGCACTGTCTTCAGCATGGATCTGGAGATGGTCGATTATAGCAAGAGCATGGACTTTTTGGACCCAGTATACAATTTCTATGCCGGCGTAGAGCATCACGTGGTCAATCGCATTCCTCTGCGTTTGGGCTTCCAAGCCGTAAACGGCTATCACATTGATATGGAAAACACCATTGATGGTGATGGCAATGACATCACCCTCTATACCGCAAACAAGATTCTCAGCCCGATGATCACCGGCGGCAGCTCTGTGCAGATCGCCAAAAACATCGTGCTGGATCTCGGCTTTGGCTACGCTTGGCGTGAATATGAAGCTCTGGATCTCTTTGGAGATGCTTATTACAACGACAAAATCTACACCGGGTCAAATTCCTACACCCTTTGGCCCAACCAATATATAAACCTACAAAACCGCGGCTGGGAAAACCCGGACAAGGTGAAAGAAAACTTCATCACGCTCAATGCCGGGCTTTCATTTAGCTGGTAAGACCCATTAGGGGATTGATATGAAAAGATATATAATTCTCTGGCTTTTGTGCTTGGCACTAAGCCTGAGCTTTGCTGAAGATCTGCGTCTGGACATCATGTGGACAAATGACCTGCATGGCGGCATAGATCGCTCCAAAGCCACCTTCATGAACCCGGAGTTCCCTCCCCAATTGGGCGGAGGCGCTTCGGCTGCTTCACTGATCAAACACGTGCGTTCCCAATCAGGCAGAAGCCGCGGGAATCTCCTTCTTGACGCAGGAGATTTCTTCCAAGGAAGACCCGTGGGCACCGTCACCGATGGCCGCTCTGTGATTGACTACATGAATCTTGTGGGCTACGATGCCCTCATAATGGGAAACCACGAATTTGACATCATGCAAGGCGACTTGGTGAAGACCCTTGAAATGGCAAACTTCCCGATTTTGACTTGCAATGTGATCGACACCACCACCGGTGAAGTTCCATGGTATGCCTTTCCATATACCATCGTAAATAGGATGGGACTCCGCATTGGTATCTTGGGATATACCACTACTGATACCAAGCAAATGAGCTTCCCCGAGCATGTCCGCAACATCGAATTTGTCGAAGCGGATGAAGTGCTGCCGAAGTATATCAAAATACTCCGCGAAGAGGAGAAGGTGGACATCCTGATCCTCGTGGCGCATGCCGGATTGCCCTACGACAACGTCGGCATGTATCTCAATAGATTTGACGAGCGCGGCAATCCCCGCCACACTGAAAGACGCGCGCATTGGGGCTATGATGCCCAAGAGATCGCTCAAGGATTTGAAGGAATCGATCTTGTCATCGGCGGACACATCCACGTCGGCCACGCCAAACCCTGGATCGATCCTCGCACCCACACCATGGTCGTCCAAGGCTATGCCTATGGCTCCAATCTCGGGCTCATCACTCTCACCATTGATCCCAAGACCAAGAGCATCTCCGGTTATGAGCTCCCGGCTCTGCGCGAAGGAGCAATGCTCACTCTCTTTGAAGATCAGTTTATCCCGGATCCCGATGCCAGTGAACTCATAGAAGCCTATGTGGCAGTGGCAGAAGAAGGTATGGACGAAGTGATCGGCTATGCCGGAGTCCATCTCCATCGCGAAAACACCGACGCTCAATCCCCAATGGGAAACACCATCGTGGACGCCATGCGCTACATGGTTGACGCAGATTTTGCCTTCCTGAATCTTGGCGGAGTGCGCGCGGATATCAAGTATGGTCCCGTCACATATCGCAATATCTTTGACGTGATGCCCTTTGACAATATGCTCATCTCCTTTGAAGTCACAGGTGAATTCCTCAAACGCATCATCGAAACCCGTGTCGAAGGCAGTCGTGCCGGACTCATCGTCTCAGGCGCGGAAGTCGTCTACTCCCGTTCAAGACCCAGCTGGGATCGAGTCACATCTCTTAAGATCGGCGGCGAAGAATGGGATCCTGACAAGATCTACAAAGTGGCGACCACCGACTTCTTGCTGCAAGGAAATGCCGGACTCACCCTGCTGCTAAACGTGCCACCTGAGAACGTTGAAAACAATAATATCGACCTCAGAGACGCGATCGTGCGCTACTTTAGAGACAATTCTCCCGTGAATACCAGAATAGACAACCGCTGGAAGCGCGATGACAACTCCAAATTGGCGCCCTGGATGCAAAAATGAAGATACTCATCATCTTTCATAGTGATAGCGGAAACACACGTGCTTTTGCGCAAGGCATCCTTGCCAAACTGACCGCGATGGGACACACTGCTATCGCTACGGAACTTCAGACTGAGCACGAGCTCAAAAAAGCCAGTTATAGGGACAAACAGGAGATTAAGATCACCAATCTCCCCGATCCGGCAGATTTTGATGCAGTGCTCGTCGGCGGACCAGTCTGGGCATTTGGCCCTTCCCCGCTCACCATGGAAGCGATCCAAAACTTGGGCGACCTCTCCGGAAAGATCTGCCATAGCTTCATCACTATGCACTTCTTCGCCAAAGCCCTCGGAGGAAGCGCTGCCCTAAAACACATGAATCGCGCGCTCGCTGCCAAAGGCGGACAGGTCGGCGAAGGATTTGTCTGCTATAAAATGCGCGGAAATTTCCCCCTTCAGATCGAAAACAAATCTGCGCAGATAGCAAAGCTTTTTTAGCAGATAGAGCTTGATAGTTATAGATAAAAAGCGGACTTAGCTCCGCTTTTTTTGCATCTAGAGATTGCTGCCTAGATATGAGGCAATATTTTCGCGCAGGGGACAGCGTGTTTGGGAAACATACCCATTTTTGGTATGGCTAAATGCTTGCAAAATATGGCGCGCTCATGCCTCCCTCACCCCTCGCTCACCGGTCGAGCGTGCAAGCGGTTAGAAAATAAGGACTTAGAGAGTTCTTAGTTCTTAGTTCGTAGTTCATAGTTCGTAGTTCTTAGTTCGTAGTTCTTAGTTCGTAGTTCTTAGTTCGTAGTTGGCGCGGCAAATCGAATCTACAATCTACGATTTACGATCTACAATTAGGGTGTTGTTGCACAAATCGGATTGAGAATTGAGAATTGAGGATGGAGAATTAAGGGGTCGTTACACTACAATCTACAATCTACGATTTACGATGTACAATTAAAGTGTCGCTGCGCCCGTATCTGCCTTATTACTACAAACCCAAAACCAGTCATTCCATATTTTCACTACCAGCTCCCACATTAGTCATTCCGGAAAGTCGAACGGAGTGAGGCTTATCCGGAATCCATAGGAACTACCCACCAGCCCACATTAGTCATTCCGGGCTTGACCCGGAATCCATAATCTGTCCACGAATTTGCACTAATTATCACGAATTGATTGAGAGGGCTTAGAAGCTTAAGAAGCAGTTCCAGGACTCCTTGCCCGGTTGGGCGGATACCATCCCACGCGACAAGATGTCGCGTCTACTATGGGCGGCTACAAACCGCCCCTACATTAGTCGCTTTTGGCGCTGGAGATCAATGAATATAGAACGCAGATCTAACTGATTTGACGGATTCTAGTGATTTGATTTTAGAGTGCTGAAATTCCGAAGTGCTGGATTTGCGGGTTTTGCGTTATGCGTTATGCGGCAAATGAGTGCCGTAGGCACGCTATTTTAGATAGCATCGATGCCTCCTAAGGATTGCCTGAGTCCCAGCGGGACGGCATTTTAGATAGAAGTGACAAATCAGATTACACCCTGCCCACCAGCCCACATTAGTCATTCCGGAAAGTCGAACGGAGTTAGGCTTATCCGGAATCAATAAAAACGAAGCTCCCTGCCCGGATGGGCGGCGGTTTCAACTGCCGTATCATGATTATCGGAAGAGCAGATAAGATGATTTCCGGTGCTTTTTAAGCGCCGGCAATAAGAATCAATATCCAAAAATGGCGATATGAGGCGGAGTCGCCCACAAGGGGCTTACAACTTCTTTGCACATCCGAACTAGGGGCCTCTCCGCACCCTCGCCGTCTACTTGCGCCCCGGACGGGGCTAGGCGGCACAGCATCCAAAATCTTCCCCTTGTGCCCCATCGGAACGCAATTATGGATCCCACTCACCAGCTCTGATAACGGCTGGCAACCGCTCGTATGCCGGGGGATCTGTGCCTACTATAAAATGTCATGGATTCAGGGTCAAGCCCGGAATGGCTATTCTGGAGTGTGAGCTATGGAGCATCGTGAGCCGGGGATTACTTTTTGCTTGACAGTATTATGCACTCACGGCTCTATGCCATAAGGTAAAAAATATTGTACTTATAGGAGATAGAGATGCTTACCATAGACTGGAAAGAAAGGCTGACTTTGGATACAGACGATTATCTGGAACACAAACTCCCCGGGAAAGATTATGATTTTGAGATCATATTCAATGCTTATCCCGAGCGGGTCAATGGTAAGATCCCCTCTGAAGTCGTGACCTTCATCTGCGGCATCATGGTGCAGCGTTTGGGCAAGCGTCACAGCGAATACATTCCTTTTTATCGGCATTTGTGGCTTAAAAAAGGAGATTATGGCAAGATCGCGTTTGGGGCTATTATGTCCAAGATTTTAAACAAAAAGCCGGATTTGTATCTCCCCCTGTTGGAAGAGATGATGCAAAGCGGCAATGCTTCGCAGGTCAATGCTTTGCTGGATCGAGTCATGCTGCCTTTGGTACGCAAGTATCCTCAGAAGTATCTTTCGCACGTGTATCAATGGAGCAAAGCGGACAATGACAGCATCTCTCGCAGCGCCATCAATCTACTCATCAAGCTGATCAAGCGGCGCGAGGATCTCATGCCGGAAGTGCTGAATCATTTTCAGCATCAGTGGTCCTATCCCTTGGGTGATCTTCAGAGCCTGCATGTTCTCTTTTTGAAGACGCTTGCCAAGCTTGATCCCGAGCTTTATGCATCCATCTGGAAAGAGTATGGGATATCCCGTGATCCTCAGATAGTCGAGCTACTCAGTTCTTCCATCATGAGCTACAATCCGGATTTTGAAGAGATTGTCGAGATCTGGGCAAAAAGCGGAAACGCACGAGTCAAAAAAGGTGGTTTGGCAGCTCAGAAGATTCTTAACAGGAAAAAAGGAGCCAAAGCCTGATGGATCTGAGTATATACATCACCACGACAGGCATGGAGCGCTTGCAACGGCGTATCAATTCCCTGATGACAGAACGTCCGGAAGTGATCAAAGCAGTCGCAATAGCGCGTGAATTTGGCGATCTCTCCGAAAATGCCGAATACAAAGCTGCTAAAGAGCGGCAACGCCAGATAGATGGCGAGATCGACTATCTCAGGAAGAGATCTGCTCAGCTCAAGGTGATCGACACCTCGGTCTTCCCCAAAGATGCGGTGAGATTTGGCTCCTCATGCAAAACCCGCGATCTGGACACCGGCGAGGAACTGGACTTCCTATTGGTGGGAGCGGCAGAATTGAACTTTTATGAAGAAGAGACCAGTAAACAGGTGGTCTCGGTGGTTTCCCCCATCGGCAAAGGGCTCTTGGGCAAAAAACCCGGCGAGATAGCTCTGATCAAAGCCCCCATGGGCGAGCGACAGATAGAGATCCTCAAGATATTATAAAATAAAAAAGATAAATGGAGAACCAATGAAAAAAGGCGAATCAAAAACAAAGCTTACTTATGAACGTAAGAACTTCTGGAAAGACGCTCCGGTAGCAGAACAGAAAGCAGCCATGGACTATGCCGTGGAATACAAAAAGTATCTGGATTTGGCAAAGACAGAGCGCGAAGCTGTAGTTTGGACAGAAGCTTTCCTAAAAAAAGAAAAATTCACCGATATAAAAGGCAAAAAGGGTTCCAAGAAGGTCTATAGCATCTTTCGCGGACGCACAATGGCTATGGCTATCCTTGGCACAGAACCGCTTTCTGAGGGATTTAACATGGTCGCGGCTCATATCGACGCGCCCAGAATCGACCTCAAGCAAAACCCGCTGTATCAAGACGGCCCTTCTGAGATGGCATGCATGCGCACTCACTATTATGGCGGCATCAAAAAGTATCAGTGGGTTTCCACACCGCTGGCACTGCATGGCGTGGTGGTCAAAGCCGATGGCAGCCTGCTCAATATCAGCCTAGGCGAAAAGGAAGACGAGCCGGTCTTCATCATTCCGGACCTTCTGCCGCATCTGGCGCGTAAAGAGCAATATAGCAAAAACATCGGTGATGCAATCGACGCATCAAAGCTGAATCTCGTATTTGGCGGCATGGTTGAGCCCTCCGGCAAAGAAAAGGAAGCCGCAAAGATCTTTGCTTTGGAAGCTCTGAACAAAGCCTACGGCATCGCAGAAGAAGATTTCCTCTCAGCCGAGCTCTATCTGGTGCCGGCGTGTAAAGCACGCGATGCCGGAATCGACAGATCCATGGTGGCGGGCTATGGCCAGGACGACCGCGTCTGCGCATACACAGCTCTTACCGCTCTGACAAAGGCAAATCTCGCCAAGCCAAAACGCACTATGATCGTCTATTTCTCAGACAAAGAAGAAGTCGGCAGCCAGGGCGCAACAGGTGCTCACTCCATCTTCATCCAGGATTTTGTCTCTGATCTGATGGCATACAAAGGCGAAGAAAACACCAGCGCAAATCTGCGCAAAGCTTTCATAAATTCGCATATACTCAGCGGCGACGTGACTGCCGCGATCGATCCGAACTATCCCGGTGTCCACGAAAAACAAAATGCCGTGATCTTCAACCATGGCATCGGCATCTCAAAATTCACCGGCAGCGGTGGTAAATATTCCTGCAACGACGCCAATGCGGAATTTACGGCTAAGATCATGAAGATCTTCAGTGACGCAGGAGTATTTTGGCAACTGGGCGAACTGGGCAAGGTCGATGAAGGTGGTGGCGGGACCATCGCTTATATCTTGGCAAATCTCGGTGCTGAAGTGATAGACTGTGGAGTGGGCATAATGGGCATGCATTCACTCTATGAGCTTTGCTCCAAGGCCGATTTGTATTCTACATACAAAGCTTATCAGGCTTTTTTAACAACTAACAAATAGGAAAGGAGTATTCCATGAAGCACTTAGTAATACTGTCTATAGTCTTACTAGCACTAACCGGATGTGTGAGCAATTCCGCATACCGTGCTCAAGAAGAAAGGGTCACAAATCTGGAAACTGAATTGATGCAAAACAGCGAAGAACTCGTCGTCTTGCGAAAAGAAATCATGCAGTCTCGCCGCGGTAGCGCCACAGGCACTGCCACCGATATCGAGCAGATCAACGCACAATTACTTCAAAATGAAGCAGATATGAAAACCATGTTGGCTGAGCACACTGCTCTGGCAGAGGCAGTCGGTGATCTCACAGGATCCGTCATGGAATCCGATCGTCAGATCGTGCAAATGATCCGTGATCTCGAGCTTAGGCTCAATGCCATCTCTGATGGAGCTACCGGCAGCAGCCAAATGGGCACAGCATCATCTGCCGACATCCGCAAAATCGAGCAAAACGCCGCTGAAATTGCCAAGCTCAAAACTGAGCTGGATGCTTTGAAAGGAAAGCTCGAAAACCTCCCTTTTGAGAATCAGGGTAGCCAGACAGTCGCGGGCGAAGTCCCGGAATATGAAGCTGCCCGCGATGAATATTACAAAGGCAATTTCAATACTGCCATCTCAAAAATGGACGCCTTCTTGGCAAATTATCCGCAGAGCAACTACGCCGGCAATGCCGTATATTGGAAGGGCGAATCGTATTATGCTCAAGCTCGCTTTACCGATGCCATGCGTGAATTCCAAACTGTTCTGTCCCGATATCCCAAATCGTGGAAGGCGGGTGATTCACAGTTTAAAATCGGTCTTACCTACAAACAGATGGGCGATCACGACGCCGCCAGAACTGAGCTAAACAAAGTCAAAGCCAATTACCCCAGTTTTGAAAGAATGGATCTGGTCGATCAACACCTGTCTGTGTTGAAATAGGAAATAGTGAAGCTATTATATCAGATAATCATTATTGCTATACTGCTGTTTGCCCATGCCACAATGGCGTGGGCAGAGCAGCAAGATAGCGAGGTCGAGCTTATTGCTGCTCAGATAGCGGAGCTGATCCCCACCACCGACGCGATCTTTTTGGATCTGCGCTGTGGCGAATGGACGCCCGCGCTGTCTCAAGAGCTCAATAGGATCCTCCTTGAGAATGGCGCTGATATCAGGCAAATCCGCAGCTATCCCATCTTTGCAGAAACTAATGAAGATGAACGAGGCGTCCGTCTGGATGATTACGCCCTAGATCAAGCTCGGCTGGTCCGCGTGAATATGAACATCCGATGGCAGACCCAAGAGCGCAAGAGCTTCTTTTCGTATCGAACCGAACAGATGATCGTGCACGATTTTGAGCTTAGACAACTGCTCCTCCCGGAGCATCGGCTGATCAAGATCGACACCATCAAGCACACAGTCCCAAGCAGTCAGGATGGCAGCATCTCCGCTCCCCGCCTGCGCTGGTTTGAACCGCTGATAGCCAGCACGGCTATCGCTTCCATAGTCTTTTTGCTGTGGACATTAGAATGAGGAAATCAATGAAAAAGTACTTTAGCATCCTGCTCGTGCTCCTTCTGGCCTTTGCTGCCTGCAGCAAAAACAAGACCGAGCTCAGCACCGATGAAAAGCTGGCGCGTGCCGATGAATATTATGCCAACGGCAAATATGCCAAAGCGGCAAGTTTGTATGACGAGATCTCCTTCGAACGCAGATCCGCCGCTACAGCTTATGCGACACTACGTATGGCAGACAGCTATTTCGCCATGAACAAGTTTACCGATGCCAGACTGAAGTATCGGCAGTTTTTGGATAGCTTCCCGGATCATCAAAACGCATCCGATGCCTATTACCGCATCGGGCTTTGCCTGTTTGAAGAGTCTCTGCCGCCCGCCTATGACCAAAACGAGACCGTCGCAGCTATCGAAGCATTCCGAAACTTCATCGAACGCTTTCCAAACGATAGCCGCTATGAATCTGCGATCGAATATATCAGACGAGCGCAGTATAAACTCATCGAAAAGAAGTATCTAAACGGATATATCTATTATAAGATGAAAGACTATAGTGCGGCGCTGATGTATTTTGATGAAGTCATTGCCCTGGGTAATACGGATTCTCTGGATAGACAATCCCTCTACTACTCCGCGCTCTTGCACCTCGCTCAAGATAATGAGGATGCAGCAAAGGCGGCATATCAGAGGATCATGGCCAGATATCCCGGCTCCAAAGAAGCTCAGAGATTGGACTCAAGGTTCTAGCCAGATGCCCCACAAAGACTTTCTCAAAGGAGCATATGCCATTCTCGGCGGAAGCTTTGACCCCATCCACAATGGTCATCTCTATCTTGCCAAAGAAGTGCTCAGCCTTAGCCCTGTGCACAAGGTCATCCTGATTCCCAGTTTCAACCACAACTTCAAGGGCGAGGACATCGTTTTGGATTATGATACGCGCCTGGCGCTGGCTCAAGAAGCGGTTGACCACTTTAGCCCCCTGAACTTCATCCAACAGCCCGCGGAGGATTTTCGCACTCCGATTGAGGTCTGGGACGCAGAGCGAGATGAAAGCGGATACACCAGCGACCTCTTGCGCAAGCTGCTCTCGCAAAGACCTCAACAAAACTTTGCCTTCATCGTCGGCGCTGATAATCTCGCGAAGCTGCCAAAATGGCACGACTTCGAGTGGTTGCGCCAAAACCTGCACTTCATCATCCTGCCAAGACCGGATTGCACAATGCCTTGCGATGTCTTATCTATGATAGAACACAGCATCTTGGATATGCCGCTGTGCAAGATCTCCTCATCGATGATCCGCCACAACATCGCCACAGGTCAGAGCATCAGTGGCTTGGTCCCGGACTTCTTAGAGATCCGCATCCGCGAATTGTATCGGCAGAAGAAGTGAAGAAAGAACGCTTTTTAGACAAGATCCCGCTGAGCCCAAAGCAAAGTACGAAGGAAGAGATCGCAAATGCCATCACGCATGGCGTGGGAGTCGGCTTGGCGATCGCCGGACTAGTGATATTGGTCGTCTATGCAGCCCGCATCAATGATACTTGGAAGGTAGTTTCCTTCAGCATCTATGGTGCCACGATGATCAGCCTTTTTGTGTCCTCAACTCTTTACCACTCTTTCCCGCAACCCTATGTTAAACGATTTTTTAGGATCCTTGATCATTCCTCCATTTTTCTTTTGATCGCCGGCACCTATACGCCTGTGACCATCGGAACCATGCGCGGCGGATGGGGATGGACTCTTTTTGGCGTTATCTGGGGGCTCACGATCATCGGAATCCTGCTCAAGATCTTTGCCATGCGCAAGCTAAAATGGGTGTCGACCCTGGTCTATCTCTTGATGGGATGGATCATTCTTGTGGCGATCAAGCCGCTAATGAACACTGTTTCGACCGCATTCTTGATCTGGATTCTCTTAGGCGGATTGGCATATTCTCTGGGTGTAATCTTCTATGTGGCAAGGAAGATGCCCTTTCATCACGCGATCTGGCACCTCTTTGTGCTTTTGGGCTGCACGAGCCACTTCTTTGCGATGCTCACTCTGATCCAATAGACCCGGGATCTTACCGACCCTAGATCGGCTCAGCCTTTAGATATTTCCCCACTATCTTCAAGAGTTTCCCGTTTTTAAACGACACTGTGAGCACGGCGTTTTCATCGGTGCCGTAGACCGAGAGGATGACTCCCTCCCCATGCTCATTATGCCAGACCTTCTGCCCGATGCGGAAGTGCTTTTGACTCTCACGCACGCTGATCTTGGGCTTCTTATAGCTGCTGCGGGGATGATCCAAAAAGAGATCCCGACAATCCAGGACATCCTCTCCCAAACCATTTAGGAAGATGCTCGGTTTGCAGATCTGATAGGTATCATATGTGCGGCGTGATTCCGCCAAGCTCAGGCTCAGATTGCGCTTTGCCCGCGTGATGCCCACATAAAAGAGTCGCCGCTCTTCCTCAATCTCTTCTCTGGTGTCCATGCTCATCCGATGCGGCAAAAGCTCATCCTCCAGCCCGGCGATATAGACGGTCTCAAATTCCAGTCCCTTGGCATTGTGCAGGGTCATCAGTCTCACGCTTTGCTGCTCCTCAGAGACCTTGTCCAGATCGGTCTGCAAAGCGATGAACGGCAAGAAATCCTCGAGCAAGGCAGCTTTGCCGCTCTCCTTAAGAAAGCGCTCGGAGAATTCATTGACGGATGCCACAAACTCGAGGAGGTTCTCCGCTCGGGCGATATCTTTGTGGTCGCTGCTCTTGCGATAGAGCTTCACCAGCCCCAGCTCTTCGACGATCTCCTTGACCAGCTCGGATGCCGGCACGGTCTTGGCAGATTCTGTCCAATCCTTGAGCAGCTTGCTAAATTCCCCCACTCTTTTGATCGCCGCGCCTTTCAGCTCGGTCACCGCATCCGGATTGTGAATAGCTTTGTAGAGCGGAATGTGGGTCTTGGCGGAGAAGCTGAGCAAGCGATTGATGGTGGTCTGCCCGATTCCGCGGGGAGGCTCATTGATAGCGCGCAAAAGGCTTTCCGTGTCAAAGGGATTGGAGATGGCGTTCAGATACGCCAAGAGGTCTTTGATCTCTTTGCGTTGATAGAAGTGCAAACTGCCCACGATGCTGTAGGGCAGCTTAGCCTGCATCATCGCGTTTTCAAAGAGGCGTGACTGAGCGTTTGTCCGATAGAGGATTGCGATGTCTCGCAGGTTTTCTCCGGCATCTCTGCGACCTAAGATCTCTTTGGTGATCGCTTCTGCTTCTAGGTAGGCATCGCTATAGACGTTCAGTTTCGGCTTCCGACCTTGCCCGAGCTCGCTCCATAGCTCCTTGGGATGGCGGTTTTTGTTTTGGCTGATCACCTTGTTAGCCAGATCCAATATGGCTTTGCAGCTTCGATAGTTTTGCTCCAGCCGTATGGTCTTCACCGCGGCATAATCCCTCTCAAACTCGAGGATATTGCGCAGACTGGCGCCGCGGAAGCTATAGATCGCCTGATCATCATCGCCCACCACGCATACTCTTTGATGCTCTTTGGCGAGATGATGGATGATCTCAAATTGCGCCTTGTTTGTATCCTGATACTCATCGATCATGATATACTGAAAGATGTCTTGATACTTCCGCCTCAGCTCTTCTTTCTCGCGCAGAAGCTGAGCCGTATAGAGTAGGATATCATCAAAATCCATCGCCTGATTCATGAGCAAGGCTTGTTGATAGAAGCTCCAGATCTGCACAAACCCCTTTAGGAAGGTGTCTGACTCATAGTCGCCGGGATGCAGATCATCGGGCATCATGAGGCGATTCTTATAGCGGCTGATCCTTGCCAAGACCCGGTTGATGGGATATTTCTTGATGTCAAAGCCATGCTCTTTGTAGATCTTTTTAATGACCGACTTCTGTTCATCATCAGCGTAGATGCTGAAATTTGCATTATAGGGCAGATGCGCCGATTCATAGCGCAGGATGCGCAGGCAGATAGAGTGGAAAGTGCCGACCCAGAGAGCTCTGACCGGGATGCCGAGCAAGCCTTCCAGACGCTCCTGCAGCTCGCGGGCTGCCTTGTTCGTAAATGTCACGATCAGGATCTTCCAAGGCGCAATCTGCTTTTCTCGGATCAGATATGCCGTGCGATAGATGATGCAGCGAGTCTTCCCGCTTCCGGCTCCGGCAAGAACGAGGATCGGATGCTCAAGATCCGTCACCACTTCCTGTTGGCGTGAGTTTAGTGCCGATGATAGATCTATCATTGACTGCTGATGCGCACAAACTTGGGAGTGCTTTGCCGGCCTTCCAATCTACCGGCGGGGAAATCCTTGAAGGCTGAGACGCGATAATAGTAGTCCCCGGGAGCCACAGTGTGGTCATTTGCCGCGCTATGTGTAAAACTCTGCCTTGGTTCATTGTCGACATGCCAGACGGTATCCACCACGGCATAGGCGCTGTTGTAACCCAAGCTGCGATACACAAAGTAGCCATCGGTATTGAAGGGTGCATTGGAATTCCAACTCAAGATGACATAAGGAGTTGTGCCCAAGACCACCTGATCTTGCAGCCCCGTCACTTGCACGGGAACGACGATATCTGAAGAATAGTTCGGATCCAGCGGATTATCTCGTTTGATGCCACACGCTGTCAGCACAAACACGATCGGAAGAGCGAGAATAAACAGTTTCTTCATATTGCCTCCTAAAACCTCAGCTCCACTCCGCTGGGAGTGACTTGCAGGCCTGTGCTGCCGGGTCTTGACAGGATATCCTGCCAGAGATCCGCATTATATTCGGTCGTGGACGTGATCACATCGTAGATATTGTAGACCCAGATCACGCCCGCGAGACCTGCCAAAAGCATGGAATAGTGATGCGGAGTCTGAGTCTTGCCCCACCAGTGGTTAATCTCATCAATCTGCGAGGCGGCCTTGTATTTATCATAGTTCCTTTGAGCTTGATCATAGAAATATACGGCTCCGACGATGGAGACCAGTTCCATGCTCAGGATCACAGTGGCCTTTGTATTGTGATTGGCAGCAAATTGCCCCCATCCGGGGATAACTGCGCTTTTGATAATATTTCCTCTGAACGGCACAGACTCCATCTCATAGAGTTGCAGTCTATTCTGCCGAAAACTGAGATCTTCGCGAAAGCTGAGCCGATCCCGATAATCTTCCCATTCATATTTGGTGGTATCCGCAAAAGCCTGGATATCAAAGCTCTGTGCATAACCCAAGCCGACAAAGCCCAGGATCATCAGCAAAACGGCGAATTTGATACATGTATTCACTTCTCTCTCCCCTACTGCATCAAAGCTTCTGAAAGCCGATTTAACGGGATGATAGAACGATCCCTGAGATTGATCTGCCAGACATACAAGAAGGTCTCGGTGGGTGTCAGAATGTCGTATCTGGCTTCATATTTATACTGTCCGGTTGAGAGCAGGATTCTCCAGCCGCTATCCCGAACATCTGATTGATCGTGATCTTCCAGAATCTGTGCTCGTTTTGCCTCGATGCGGCGCAAGAGCAAGCCCCCACGATATTGATTGATGATTCTGCGAGCCACTCCGGTGGGATCATCCTGTGCTTCGATGAGGTTTTGCATGTTTTGGGCTTTCTCACGAAACTCCGCCTGCGGATCCAGCGTGTAGGCCTGATTGTAGAGCCTCAGCGCTTCAGCAAAGAGCTGGCTGCTTTCCATCCGACTTGCTTCGCCGGCGACCCGGGCAGCCTCCATGATATCATCTTGCAGGCGGTTCAGCCGCGCGATCGCGTCTCGAGCGGGCGGATAGTCCGGAATGATCTCAAAGGCTGTGCGATATTGATTAAGTGCCGCCTCAAAATCCCTCGCTTCCAAAAGTCTGTCACCCTCTCGGACATAGAGATCTGTGATGCCGACGAGCTTGGCGTCCACCACAGCTTGTTTGGCGGGGTTGTATTGCACCGCAATGCGATAGAGGCTGTCAGCTTCTTGATATTTTCCGTCTTCAAAGAGCTCATCAGCTTGAGCTTGATAGACATCCGAGATCATGCGGTTGATCTCCTGCGAATCCACCACGGGATATAAAGATAGCTCAAAAAGCTCTCGCAGCGAGTCCTCAAAATATCCCTCCTGCAAGAGCATCTCGGCATAGTCTATCTTAGAATCAATAAATTGCCGCACATAATAGCGCGCCTGGATCTCATAGACATTGTTTGGATAGCTATCATACAGCGTCTTATAATCTTCCCAGACCGCATCGCGATCCCGATATTCTTCCATGTTTATGTTGATCCGTCTTAAGAGAACCTGAGGAGCCAAGGGGGATCTGGGGATCTCGCGGATGATGTCGTCCATATAGAGCTTTGCCAAGGGCAGATTCCCTTCCTTCATCGCGTCTTCACCAAGCCTATAGTAGAGCTCTGCCAATGCCAGATCAGCTTCATCCGAATTTGCCAGTTTGTAAAACCTGATCGCCAGAGAGCGATTGTCCCTCGCTTCGGCAGTCTTGCCCAGTTCCAGATAGCTGCTGCTGCGAATCATTTCGGCACGGGTGATGATCGCTCCGTTTTGTCCGACCTCAACTAATTTGTCCGCTTCCAGTATAGCCGCGGCATAGCGTCCGCTGTCATAGTGCTCTGTAGCACTGGATAGCCTATTGATCTCACAAGCAGTCATCAGCATCAATAGCGAAAGCAAGATGCTGAGTCTCACAAGCCTTTGGGATCTTTTGTCTTTCTGCACAGATATTCCTCGTCTTTTTTAAATAATGTATTTTGCGCCCTGAACCGCTTCTTCAAATCTGGGATCCGGATTCTCCGCCAGCCACATACGGGTTTCAGCTCGGCTCTCATGCGTCAGCAGGATGCGCTGAATGTCAAGATCTTTGAGCTTTTGGATCTGAGACGTCTCCGGATGCCCGGCATCCACCAAGATGGTGTGCGCTGCCACGCAAAACTCCGCGATGCTATCCACCGTTTCCAGATCCGAGCTGTATACGAAGTCTCCACCGGGGCTTTGAAGCCTCAGGGAATACGCCTTTTGCCGATTTGGCAATGCATTTCTTCGGATGATCTGACTATAGCCGACAAGATGGTCATTTTCCTTGCAAGTCAGAGCCTCAAACTCCTTATTGACCTCTGCTAGTGGCAGAAGACGCAGCTTGAAGCTAAACTTCTCAAAGAAAGTATAAAAGATCCGGAAGATCGCTTCAAATTCTTCCTCACGCTCCGGTAGATACAGCGAAAGCGGTTTCTTGCGTCCCCCCAGATAGAGCATCTGCACCAGCATAAAGATTCCGCTCACATGATCCGGATGAAGATGAGTGATCAACACAGCATCCAATTCATTGGGAGCCATCCCCATGGAGATCAGGCTTTTAGTGACTCCTTCCCCGGCATCAAACAAAAAAGTGTGATCTTCCGACCTTACAAGAATACTGGAGCAATCCAAGCTCGCACTCGGCATGCCGGATCCGGTTCCCAAAGCCCAAAATTCCATCTACTTTTCCTTTTTTTGATTTGAGGGAATCACCACCGGCACCTGATCCAGCTTTCTGCCAAAGATCAGGAAAAAGGCAGCAAAGAGGATGGTGCTGGCTATGAGCAACTCCCTGGAGCCGACCTTGAAGATGATGATCGAAGTTAGCACTATCAAAACATTGATGGTATATATGATCGCTGCGGTCACCTTGACGGAGCCGAGCACGTTGTTTATCCGATGTGTAGAGTGATCTTTGCCACCTTGCATCACATGCCTGCCATCCCGACGCCGAGTATAGCTCACCAATGAGATATCAAAGATGGCATAGCTCAAAAGTAGCACCGGCAGAAGGTAAAACGCCTTGTCATTGTAACGATTTCCCGCATATTGCGCCATCAAGATGCCCATTGACGACAAGAAATAGCCGATAAACATGCTGCCGGCATCTCCCAAAAAGATCTTGGCGGGATTGAAGTTATATGGCAAAAAGCCAAATGTGGAGCCGGCAAAACTCAAAGAGATCAATGCAATCAGCGCCATCGCGTTCTGATTGGAAGGATTTGTGTTTGTAAGCGCAAAAGCAAAAAAGCCGATGCCCAAGATCCCTGCCATGCCACTGATAATGCCATCCATATTGTCCAAAAAGTTTAGCGCGTTCATCAGCCCGACCATCCACAAAAGCATGAGCGGCAAAGTGATATACACAGAGCCAAACATCCTGTCCAGCTCGGCAAAGGTGAAATTTGAAAAGATAAAGATGAAGCTGACCAAAAACTGCCCTGCCATCTTGACCATGGGCTGCATGCCACGCCGATCGTCTATCGCTCCGATCACGACGATCAAGATCGCCGCTGCCAGATAACCCAGCATCGGTGTGTCAAAATATCGTCCGGGTGATATCGCTACGTCATAGATACAAAGCAAGACAAAGCCCATAGCCACACTAATTCCGCCCATTAGCGGCACGCTCTTAAGATGCATCTTGCGAGCTTCCGGCCTGTCTACAAAGTTTATCTTATTGGCCATTTTTATGATAAAAGGTGTGAGGGCATATACAAATAGCCAAGACATTACGAATACGGTAAGGTATTCATAGACGCGAAAATCCATCCGGAACTCCATGCTTTTTTTTTGTTTGCCCAAAGTGAGATACAGCGCGATTTTGTCAATGCTTTTTCCCATATGCTTTGCAAGCTTCCAAAACTGATTATCATATCTTTAAAAAAGCGAGGAACGGATGTCTGCCATCATTTTTTTCAAAACTGCCAATCTTCCTCTCATCCGCCAGTTCTACCAAGAAAAGCTTAAACTGAGTATTTTCAAAGATCAAGGACGCTGCATCATATTCCGGATGGGCAATATGAAGCTGGGTTTTTGCAAGGCAAAAGCCGCTGAGATACAAGGAACCATCACCTTCGTGTATCCCACCCAATCCCAAGTAGATGACGCCTATCAAGCGCAGTTGGATATTGCCTTGGGAAGCCCTGAAACCAGCGAATACTTCAAGATCTACCACTTCTGGGCACGAGATCCCGAGGGCAGAAGCTTGGAATTCCAGTGCTTCCTGGATGACGATGAGCTTGAGCCCCAAGCCTCACCAATCACCGTGCTAAACCCCAATGCCCACAAAGCCAAGATCTTGCTGACGCGAATGATCCCGGAAAACGCAGTAGATAAACTCAAGAATCACTTTGAAGTTCACGCCTCTTCTGCCAATCGATATCTCAACAAAGCGGAGTTAATCGCCGAAATTGCCGACAAAGACGCCTTGCTCTGCCTTTTGGGAGACAAGGTAGATTCCGAAGTCATCGACGCCGCAAAAAAACTGAAAGTGATTTCAAACTACGCAGTAGGTTTTAACAATATCGACATAGACTATGCCAAAGAAAAGGGAATCGCAGTCTGCAACACACCCGGTGTGCTCACCCAAAGCACGGCAGATCTCGCCTGGGCTCTGATCATGGCGACCGCTCGCCGCATCCCGGAAGGTGAACGCCTCGTCCGCGAAGGTAGATTCCTCGGCTGGGAACCGCTCATGCTCTTAGGGCAGGATATTCACGACCGCAACCTCGGCATCTTGGGCATGGGACGCATCGGACAAGCCGTGGCGCGACGAGCCCTGGGCTTTGGCATGAAGATCCTCTATACAAACCGTAGTACCTTGGATCTGGATTTCCCCGCTGAAAGAGTGGATTTGAAGACTCTGCTAAAGGATTCTGACATCCTGAGTCTGCACGCTCCGCTCACGGATGAAACTCACCACATCCTTGGCGAAGACGAGCTAAAACTCATGAAAAAGACCGCAATCTTGATCAACACAGCCCGCGGAGCACTTGTGGACGAGATGGCACTGATCAAAGCCCTCAAAGCAAAACAGATCTTTGCTGCCGGCTTTGACGTCTATGAACACGAGCCCGAGATTCCCCAAGAACTGCTGGATCTCGAGAATGTCGTGCTGTTGCCACACATCGGCAGTGCCAGCCTCGCCACCAGAGCAGCTATGGGAGATCTGGCCGCAGAAAATGCAATTGCTGTCGTCAGAGGAAGAGAAGCTCCGGCAAGGGTTAATTGACCCGCACTATCCCATAAATCATTGCCGATAACTAGTTAGATTGGCAGTCAATTTGAGCGAATTTGCCATAGCTAAGTGCTTGCAAAATATGGGCTGCTCACGCCTTGCTCACCCCTTGCTCACCGGTCGAGCGTGCAAGGGGTGAGAAAATAAGGACTTAGAGAGTTCTTAGTTCGTAGTTCTTAGTTCGTAGTTGGCGCGGCAAATCGAATGAACAATCTACGATTTTCGATGTAGAATTAGGGTGCTGGAGTGATGGAGTGATGGATTTGCGCGTTACAATACTCCAGATCAGGTATACCTTGCTTCGTAATCCCGAACTGGCCACCCAGAGGGTAATCTATATATGTAGGGGATGGAAGCGGAAATAAGAAAAAAAACTGTTCGCTATTTCAGGACTTGACACGCGGTTAATGAGTGCCGTAGGCACGCTATCTTAGATAGCATCGATGCCTCCTAAGGATTACCTAAGTCCCAGCGGGACGATATTTTAGATAGCAGAGCTAGCTCAGATTAGATCCTGTCCACAAGCCCAAAACCAGCCTTCCATTGTGTAAGCGACATCTTCTTGCTTTATATCCAAACTGCCCGCCACCCCACATTAGTCATCCCATATCTTCACTACCAGCTTATGTTAGTCATTCCATATCTTCACTACCAGATTATGTTAGTCATTCCGGAAAGTCGAACGAAGTGAGGCTTATCCGGAATCTTTAGAGAGAACAGCATTGGGCGGCT
>Ga0334895_1001054_pt1 | contig 31307 bp, 23 predicted proteins | sample GraSluR3_MG_7_FD_207229 | JGI IMG/M metagenome (GOLD analysis project Ga0334895, IMG submission 207229) | Sludge microbial communities from methane-producing bioreactor in Wageningen University, Netherlands - Granular Sludge_31_05-R3 | ecosystem: Engineered > Bioreactor > Anaerobic >... | reverse complement strand
ACATGATAAAACAGACCGGCGTGGAAATTAAAACCGGTGTCAGGATTGGCAGAGACCTTGCGCTGGATTACCTTAAGGAAAACCACGATGCGGTTTATATAGGAATAGGCGCATGGAACAGCACCGGCATCCGCTGCGACGGCGAAGACCTGGAAGGGGTGCTGGGGGGCATTGATTTTTTGGTAAGCATGGCACAGAACAAACCGGTTGAGATAGGAGACAAGGTAGCGGTTATAGGCGGCGGCAACACCGCCATGGACGCCGCCAGGACTGCCGTAAGGCTGGGTGCAAAACAGGTTGTGGTGGTGTACAGGAGAACCGAGCAGGAGATGCCCGCAGAAGAAATAGAGATTGAAGAAGCAAGGGAAGAGGGCGTTGAATTCAACTTTCTGCTTGCACCCAACGAAATCATAGGCGAAAACGGCCGCGTATCGAAAATGCGCTGCCAGAAAATGAAGATGGGCGAGCCCGACGAATCGGGACGCAGAAGGCCCATTCCCATAGAAGGAGAAGAAGTAACCCTTGGGGTGGATACCGTAATAGCCGCCATAGGCCAGAGGGTTGACGCTTCAGGTCTTGAAGAGGTAGGCCTTACCAAAAAGGGTACCATACAATACGACCAAACCACTTTCCAGACTCCGGTGCCGGGAGTGTTTGCCGGCGGAGATTCGGCGGCGGGCCCGGGTATAGCCATTGAAGCCATAGCCCAGGGGAAAAAGGCCGCCGGTGTTATATCGGGATACCTGGAAGGGAACATGGTACCGGCAGCCGAAAAGTTCTATGTAAAACAGGAAAACCTTACAGAAGAGGATTTTCTTGATAAAGAGAAAAAACCGAGGGTCGAGTTCGAAGTTATGCAGCCGGAAGCAAGAAAAAGAAACTTCCTTGAAGTTGCAAAAAGGTATACAGAGAAAGAGGCACAGACCGAAGCCAAAAGGTGCCTTGAATGCGGCTGCGGTGACGTGTTCGACTGTAAACTGCTGCTTTACGCCAACCAGTATAACGTGGAAAGCGGCAGGTTTGACGGCGGTAAGACCGAAACCGACCTTGAAGATATGCATCCCTTCATCGACCGCAATCCCGACAAGTGCATACTGTGCGGGCTGTGTGTCAGGACCTGCAGTGAAATAACAGGCATCGAAGCGCTGGGTCTTGTTGAAAGGGGCTTTGACACGATAGTAAAGCCGGAATTCGGCATGCAGCTTAAGGAAACCGACTGCATATCCTGCGGCCAGTGTGTGTCGGTGTGCCCGGTGGGAGCGCTCCAGGAAAGGTTGAGCATCGAAAAGAGCGTGCCGGTGGAACAAAAAACCACCCCGCTGGTGTGCTCGTACTGCAGCCTGGGATGCAATACCGATATTGCCACCCGTGGTTCTATGATTATGAGGTCCCTGCCCAACAGGGAAAGCACGGTGGACAGCGGACTGCTCTGCGTCAAGGGCAGGTTCGGGTTTGATTACGCCCAGCGCAAAGACCGGCTGACAAAACCCATGATAAGGATAAACGGCAAGCTTGAGGAAACAACCTTTGACCAGGCCTTTACCCATGCCGCAAAACAGCTTAACAGCATAAGGTCGATTCATGGCGATGACAGCATTGCGGTACTTCCCTCCGCAAGGCTTACCAACGAGGAAAGCTATGCGGCTGCAAAACTTGCCAAGGAAACGCTTGGCACCGAAAACCTGGCAAACTCGTCCAACATCAGCTGCTCGGGTATACAGCAGGTCTTGGGATACAATGCATCCACAAACACCTTTGACGAGCTGGGCTCCACCGGACTGATACTTTATGCCGGCGGCGAATGCTATGAAAATCACCCGGTACTGGGAATGAAACTGCTGGCAGCGACAAAGGCCGACGCAAAACTGATAACCTTAAGCCCTGACAAAATAAAAGCCGGCAAATGGGCTGACCTTGAAATTTGCGGCGAGGACGGTTTGGACCTGGTTAAGGGCATGCTGGCCCACGTAGCAGCCTCCGGCAGGGTCAACGAAAAACAGCTTGAAGCTAAAGCACACGGGTATGACCGGCTTAAAGCCGCCCTGTCACGCATAACGCCTTCAGAGCTTGCGGTTAAGGCTGCCGAGCTGTACTGCGACGCGAAAAAAGCAATCATTGTAATAGATGAGGCCACCATGTCCGAAGAAGCGGCCAAAGCCCTTGCCGGCCTTGCAGTTATAACCGGCAAAATAGGCTCGCCGAGAAGCGGTATCCTCCTTCTTAAGCCGATGAACAACAGCCAGGGTGCCGCAGACATGGGGATTAAAAAATCAGTCCAAGAGATAGACTGGAAGGGTATAAAGGCTGCCGTAACCTTCGGCGAAGCACTGCCCGAGCAGGCCTGCCAAAACCTCGACCTAATAATTGTATCGGATTTGTTTATGTCGGATGCGGCGGAAAAAGCCGATGTGGTATTCCCGGCGGCAAGCTTTGCAGAGATTGCCGGAATCTATACCAATACCGAAAGAAGAATACAGCGGTTTGAAGGACCCTTCAAACCAAAATCAGGTATGTCCAACCTTGAAATAATCGCAGGCCTTGCAAAGGCGCTGGGATCTGATATAAGCACCGACCCGGACGACCTGTTTAATATGATCAGGGCAAGCATCAAAGAATACTCCGGTGTCGACACAGATGCCATAAGCAAAGGCACATCCTTCTGGTCGCCGGACGGCGGCAGGCTGCTGTATGAAAAGGGCTTCGGCTTTGAGGACGGCCGGGCAAGGCTGGCGATCCCCGGCAGCGGAAATACCTTCAGGAAAGCAAGGATCTCTGACACGATAGAAAAGCACTTTAATGACAGGATGACAAATATAGGTCTTAAATAGATAAAAAAACCACCGTAGCTCCCTTGTAAGGACTGCGGTGGTTTTTTTAAATCTCTCTTCTTCCTTCCATGGCCTTCACCAGCGTTACCTCATCTGCATACTCCAGGTCACCGCCCACCGGTATGCCGTGTGCAATCCTGGTTGTTTTAATGTCCAGGGGCTTTAAAAGCCTTGAGATATACATGGCTGTGGCTTCTCCCTCAATGGTGGGGTTGGTGGCAAGTATAACCTCCTTCACCTGCTGGTCCTGTAATCGAAGCAGCAGCTCCTTTATCCGTATATCCTCGGGTCCTATGTCCTCCATCGGGGATACGGCACCATGCAGTACATGGTATAATCCTTTGTATTCCCTTGTTTTTTCCATCGCCACAACGTCCCTTGGGTTTTCCACCACACAGATTACGCTTTTGTCCCTTCTGTCGCTGCTGCATATCCTGCACGGGTCGGAATCCGTCATATTGTAGCAGACCGAACAGTGTTTGATGCTTCTCCTGGCGAACACGATTGACTTTGCAAGGCCTTCCGCCTGTTCCGGAGGTGATCCCAGTATATGAAACGCAAGCCTTTGTGCGGTTTTGCTGCCAACCCCGGGAAGCCTGGAAAGTTCCTCAATTAGTTTTGCCACCGGTGCTGCATAATAATCCATGACTTCACTCCCATCCTATAGGCCTGGAATATTTAATCCTCCGGTGATTTTAGCCATTTCTTCGCTCACCATCTGTTCCGCTTTTCGTAGCGCTTCGTTCACGGCTGCAATAATCAAATCCTCCAGCATTTCAACGTCATCCGGGTCCACCGCTTCGGGTTTTATTTTAATTTCCTTAAGTTCCTTTTTACCGGTAGCCACAATGTTTACCGCCCCGCCACCCGCACTGCTTTCCACTGTCCTTTCTTCCAGTTCTGCCTGAAGCTTTGCCATGTCCTGCTGCATCTTCTGTACCTGTTTCATCATGTTTCCCATGTTACCCATTCCGGGCATCCTGCCCTTAGCCATATACATCCCTCCAATTAATTGTCGTTATCATCCAAGCGTTCCACCAGGGCGCTGCCGAAAATCCCCGCCGCTTCCTGGTACAAGCTTATGGTCTTTTCCCCGTCATCCTTTGAGAAATCTTCTTTTTGGTCACTGCTCTCAACCTTTACTTCAAACCTTGCCCCGGTAACTGCAAACACCGCATCCGCCAGCGCTTTCCTGTTTGCTTCGCTGTTTGCTATCTCGCGGTTTATTTCGTACAGTTCCCTGCTGCCTATCACCAGCGCGGTACCGTTTACCTTTATAGGTTTCGAATCCCTTATCAGCGTATAAAGGCCCATTTTTCCCTTCTCAAGCCGTTTTAACACCTTATCCCAGGCTTTTATAAGCTGTTCCAGCGTTATGTCTCCCCGGCTTTGGTTAGCTGCGGCGGCTTCGTGTTTGTCCTTTTTATAGGGCTCCTTGTCCTGTTCGCCGCCGGATTCGCTTCCGGGTTCGCTTCCGGGTTCGCCGCTGTCATTCTTTGTGCTGTCATCCCCTGTTTCAACCGGCGCGGGTGCGGTCGTCTCAGGCGTTTTATCCCTTTGAGGGACCGCTGCTGCACCTTTTCCGGTCTGCAGGATGTCCTCCAGGCGGGAAACCCTGTCCATTAGCCCTTCAAAGGACTCGTCCATTGAAGGTTCACACATTTTAACCACCGCAACCTCCAGCAGTACAGCCGGATAGGGGCTCCACCTGGCCTTTGCCTGTGCATCCGACAGCAGGTTTATCGCCCTTATAAGCGTATTCGTCTCCATTCCGCCGGCCAGTGCCACAAGGGCCTTTATTTTCTCCTTTGACATATCAGAAAGCCCGGAGGGCGACACCTTAGCTATTAGAACATCCCTCAAATGATGTATTATATCCTTGAAAAGCTGGCCGGTATCCCGCCCGTCCATAACAGCCCTGTTTATAAGTTTTATACATCCGGCGGCATCCCTTTTGGCCAAGCCTTCCGACAGGCCGAACAGCAGCTTGTCATGGGCCATGCCCAGTATTGAGACCACCCTGTCCAGGGTAAGCTTTTCCCGGCCGGAGGCAGCGCACTGGTCCAGAAGACTCAGGGCATCCCTCGCTGCACCGTCTACACAGCCGGCTATCAGTTCCAGCGCGTCACGCTCTATTTCAATACCGGCCTTTTTTACCACGTGGTCCATCAACTCTGTAATCTCGGGAACCGAAAGCCTTTTGAAATCAAACCGCTGGCAGCGGGACAGCACCGTTGCGGGCAGTTTGTGCGGTTCGGTAGTGGCAAGGATAAATATAACATGGGCGGGCGGTTCCTCCAGGGTCTTTAAAAGTGCATTGAAGGCCTCGGCGGTCAGCATATGTACCTCATCCACTATATATACCCTGTACCTTCCCTCGGCGGGGGGATATTTTACCTTTTCACGCAAATCCCTTATTTCATCCACTCCCCTGTTGGAAGCGGCGTCAATTTCAATAATGTCAATAAGCCTTCCGGAAAGTGCCCTGCCGCATATTTCGCAGCTGTTGCAGGGGTTTCCGTCCCGTAAGTCAAGGCAGTTGACCGCCCTTGCAAAAATCCTGGCGGTAGAGGTCTTACCTGTACCCCTTGTGCCGGCGAACAGGTATGCATGGGCAATCCTGCCGCTCTTAATCTGGTTCATAAGCGTAGTGGTAACATGCTGCTGTCCGATCACCCCGTCAAAGACCAGGGGCCTGTATTGTCTGTACAAAGCGGTATAGCCCATACTTTTCATCCTTTACTAATCTTTATTATATTCAATTATACTATAGGTACCCCTTGCCGCCGCAACCATTGTTTTGTCAACAAACAGGTCCGCCCTAATAACGGCGGTGGTTATGCCCTTTCTTAAAACTTCCGCCCTGCCTGTCATCCTCTGACCCGCTGTTACCGGTACCATATAGTTTATATTCATTTCAACCGTCGGTCCGACAGAACCCGTAGTATACAGGGCAACCCCCATAACCGTATCCGCAAAGGTGGCGGTAATGCCTCCGTGGCATACGCCGGAGTTGTTAAGATATGTATCCTTTACCTTCATGGTCATTTCCGACTTTCCCGGTGAAAGGGAGGTCACTCTCATATCCACCAGTTTCCAAAGGGGAGTGCTTTTAAGCCTTTCATTTAAACCGTCCAGCGTTTTTTTGTCAAACTTATGGCTGTACTGCATATTATCCATCCTTTTTTGTTCTACCATATAATGATTATACCCTATATGGGGTCAAACAAAAAGAAGGAGTATAAACCCCTTCCCAAAGACTTAAGATTTTAAAGGCCGTGCACCTTTCCCCGACTTATTTCCACAGGCGATACCCGGACAGTTAGCTCCAACCAGGCTTCCCTGCGGCACATGAAAGGTTTCACTTACCGCTGCTTCCTTCCGGACCTGACGGGGTTCATGAATTTCCATTGCGCAGGACCCGATCTTCAACGCCACTTATTCGGGCCGGCCCCACAGAATATAAGCCTCAGAAAGGAATTCAACCCTGCTATAGCGGATTGCAGGTTACAGGGCGCCGCTACATCCCCGTCTAGCACGACCAAAATTATAAAAAATGGCGGAGAGAGAGGGATTTGAACCCTCGAGACAGGTATCCCCGTCTACCCGCTTTCCAGGCGAGCGCCTTCAGCCAGACTCAGCCATCTCTCCAGACCAATCCACCTTCAAAACAAAACTTTTATTTATTTTAACCCGGCGGGGCTTAATTGATTACGTTAAACCAGGTTCAAAAACCCGCCGCAATTATTAATTCTACATCAGATTTTCGTTGTTGTCAATGCTGTTTAAAATGCTATTTTTCCGTCAAAATGGTGGGACAGCAAGAATAATACAGCCTGTTTTTTATAAGAAACGGCTTCCTCCTTTTCGGCTTGCCGGACCAGTACTATTCCAAATTCCGATATAGGATTTATGCATTGGATGCTACAAAATCTCGTAGGTGCAGGTGAGCACCGGCATCTTCAGATTGCCCAGGACTCTTTCCAAAAGCACTCCTTCCCTTTCGGGATATTTATGTCCATAGGTTGCCCTTATGGCAGCGGATATAAACTGCACCGCGCGGTCAAGGGCAATCGGAAGGCTGTCTCCCTGCATAATGCTTCCTACTATAACGCTGGTGAATCCGTCTCCGGTACCGGGAAAACTGGCGGGTATATAATGGCACCTGACTTTCCAAAACCTTTTGTCTTCGCTGTTGTATGCCATAACCCACGTTAAATCGTCGGATTTATAATCGGGCACGCTTGTAATTATGACAATCCCGGGCCCTTTATCCGACAGGCGAAGCAACCAGTCCTTAATCTCTTTTTCCTCAATTTTATTTTTGTAAGATTCGTCTAAAAGATAAACCGCTTCGGTATAATTCGGGGTTATTATATCGGCGGAGCCTATGTGCCTTTTCATCTGTTCAACCATTTGGGTATCTATGGCGGAATACAGTTTTCCGTTGTCCCCCATCACCGGGTCGATTATTATCAGTTGTTCAGGCCTCCGGAACCGCTCAATAAACCCCGATATTATATCTATCTGCCTGGGCGAGCCCAAAAAACCCGAATAGATGCAGTCAAAATCTATACCCAGCGCATCCCAGTGCCGGATGTATTCTTCAAGGTGTTCGGTTAAATCTATGAATTTGTAATTGTCAAACCCGCCGGTGTGGGTGGACAGCACCGCGGTGGGCAGTGGACAAACCTGTATGCCCATGGTAGAAAGTATCGGTATAACAACGGTAAGGGACGCCCTGCCAAAACCCGACAGGTCGTGTACGGCTGCCACCCTTGGATTGGCCGGCCTCATATTGTTTCCTCCTTCCGGAATATCCCGGCATATCCCGGCATGTTATCGGAATCCTTCCGGTAACATATTCCAATCCAATTGTATCATATTTGAAACAGGCCGGCGCCTATTTTCTGTATACAATGAACGTTTTATACATTACCCATATTAAACCAATCACCGCCACTGCCCATACAGCCGGAATAAGCCCGGCAAAAAAATCCCTGAAATAAACGCCCAGGATTATTCCCAGGGCCATGAGGCTTAACTTGAAAAATGTATAATCCAATATATTGTACCGCCTGCTTGCATCCAGCATGCTGTTTATGAATTCTTTCACGTTAACACCTCCCCTTGTTTTCTTCTTCTACGACTACAATATACTTTATTGCCTTGCCAATCAAGACCCGTATACCATATTTTTACCCGTGCCAACCCAATTCACGCAAACCGTCTGCCGTTAAAAATCCCAGTTAATCTGCCCGGCCATGGGCAATAATATAATAGGTCTTGAATAAAACTTTAGGAGACTGCCCTATGGATGAAAATTACCAAGAAAGAATAAAAAAATTATCACCATTGCAGTACAGAGTAACCAGGGAAAACGGAACTGAACCGCCCTTTAATAACGAGTACTGGGACCACAAAGAAGAGGGCATCTACGTGAACATAATAACCGGCCAGCCCCTTTTTAGTTCCAGAGACAAATTTAATTCCGGGTGCGGCTGGCCCAGCTTCACGAAACCGATAGGCAAAGAGCAAGTCACTGAAAAAACAGACACAAGTCACAACATGATAAGAACCGAGGTAAGGAGTAAGGAAGGAGACGCCCACCTTGGCCACGTTTTTACCGACGGACCGAAACCGACGGGCTTGAGGTACTGTATAAACAGCGCTGCCCTGAGATTTGTTCCCGCAAAGGACCTGGAAAAGGAAGGGTACGGGGAATATATGAAACTCTTTCAATAATTGTAATACAAGTTATATCTAAACACCTAATACTATATCGTAATCCAGTTTCTTTTTCCGTTCCTGCCAATCAGGCATATATATCGTTAAAAAGTCATAGAAGTCTTTGTTGTGATGCGGATATAAAAAATGCGCCAATTCATGAAGTATAACATATTCTATACACGGTAAAGAAGCCTTGTATAGGTAAAAATTCAGATTAATTCGCCCCATTTTTCTGCTGCAACTGCCCCATAATGTAGCCATTTTTTTTACTACAACTTTCGGCTTTCCTATTCCATGTTTCTGTATAATAGGGTAAAGCTCATCAACAACCCCTATAAAATACTCCTTTGCAGCTCGTTGCCACCAATTGTTGAATTGTTTATCGATATCCTCCTGGTCGTTTGGATTAGTAGTGTATAGAAATAACTTTGTATCACTTTTGATTATTCGCTTTCGATTAGCTGCTTCAACGTATATAACCAATTGCCTTCCCAAAATGCGGGTGGAAACACCTGAACGGATATTAGCTTCTTTTTCAATAGCTTTTGTATTCTCAAACCTTTCTATTTTATCTGCTACCCATTTCTGCTTTTGATTCAAAAAATCTGAAATCCATTCATCTGTAGTCCCAAACGGAACGGACATACTAATTTCGCCAGAAGGAAACACCCTCAGGCGAACAGTTTTCATATCCTTATGTGTCACAAGCACCGGCAGCGATTTACCGTTAACGCTTACGTTATAGTCCATAATTAATACCTACTTATTGCCGTTTTCATCGAATTTTCGATGAGAAGATCAATTTTTTCGATTGGTAGTCCAAGTCCGTGTTCCTCAGAAAAATCCCATATTAAATCGTCTAACGCTTGATTCATTTTTTTATGGATCGCTGTACTTGACCGCCAATCTACACGAGCCAGAGATTTAATAGCAGTATTCGTTTCGGAAGCCAGCCTACCTACTGCCTCCTCAAATTCTTCAGTTGGATTCACGCAATAGCTTGTTAGCGTTTCTGCCACTACCCCATAAAATGCTTTTGCATCGTTATCTTCCTCAATACAGGAAGGATATGTACAACCGACAAAACCCTCGCGTATATCTTCCGCCATCTTGCGCATAGATGCAAAATATGCATTTTCATCACGGGATTTTTTGTATTTGGTTAATGTATCACGAATGCGCTCAGAAAAACGTTTGTAAAGAAGCGGGTCTTCATATCTGCGTGCTTCCAATTCGGAGACCAAGCGAGTACGGATATACTCTGCCTTTGCCTTTTGTCCTTCAATCTCTTCAAGCTGTTTTTCCATAGCCGCTTTATCATGTATAGCGATAGGCTCAACCAAAATCTCTACCGGCTCTGACGTTACAAAGGTATTGAGAAGACTGCGGATTCCATCCTCATACTTGCGGAAATCCACTTTCTCTGCATAGATTTTCATAAGCGAAGTCCTTAATTTTTGGAAAAACAATAAATCTTTTTTGTATTCCTGCATTTGATCAAAGCCGACGGCTTCATAGAGCGAATAGCTTCCAACAGCAAGCTCCATTAGCTTGGAGAATGTCGAAAGTTTCTCATAAAAGTCTTTCCGAAGCGCCTTGCAAATCTCCTCATCGTCTTTTTCAAAAAAGGCATACCATGCTCTTGGATTGCCACGGTCGAATTCCTGAGTGCCAAAGAATGCCCAAAGCTCTGCATGGGCCTTGAACAGGGCTTCTTTTTGTTCGTTTGCAGTAAATATTGAACCCATTAAGTCTGATGCATCAAAACCGTCTAATCCTGATTCATTATCGCTATAAAGTTCCATAGCTGAATTCAGCTTTGCAAACAAGCCCCAATAGTCTACAATCAATCCAAATTCCTTGCCCTGCCAAATCCGGTTTACCCTGGCAATAGCCTGCAAAAGAGTATGGTCTTTCATGGATTTATCTACATACAAGACCCCTAATGGAGGTGCGTCAAAACCTGTCAGTAGCATATCCTTAACAATTACAATATCTAAATCATCGCCACCCACAATATTGTTTTTTACGTGCTCTTCGTAGTCTTCACGTTTTTGGCCGAACCGCGGTTCCACCTCTTTCTTAAAAAAATCTCTAATTTTCTGCTTGTTCTGCGTTGTAATCACACCTTCATCGCCTTCGGCTTCAACTGATTCGTCACAAATCAGCGCAGCCGCCCGCACTCCACCCAATCGATTAATTGCATGCTGCAAATCGATTGCCGCAACACGTGAAGATGCAGCTACCATTGCCTTATAGCCACGAGGTTTGCAATAAGTGGTAAAATGCTCATGAATGTCAAACGCGATCATCGCAAGTCGTTGCTCCGTCTGTGCCAAAGGCAGGAATCGACTCCATTTCTGCCTCAAATCTTCCTGCTGCATATCGTTGAGGGGAGCTAAAATATACTTCAAATAATCGTCGATTTTATCGTTAGGAACAGACTGCGGAATATATCTGCCTTCATAAACAAGCGGTACAATCACGCCGTCTCGGATGCCATCCTCAAAACGATATGGTTCACCAATCAGTTTCCCAAACTTTCGATAAGTGTTATTCTTGTCCTTTTTGAGAAGCGGCGTGCCCGTGAAGCCGATCTTTATTGCGTTTGGCAAAACCTGATTCATCATATTATGGAATTCTCCGGTATGACTGCGATGGCTTTCATCAACCAGCAAAAAGACATTATCAGCCAATATCTTTGTGCGGCCGCGGGCAGCAGTCTCAAATTTGTTTATCGTAGTTGTAATGATGGTCTCTCCATCATTCTTAAGCAGTGCAATAAGTCCTTTACCGGTGGTGGCTTCGGCAGGCTGCATGCCTGTGTGAATGAAATTGTCCCTAATCTGCTTAACCAGGTTGATGCGATCGCACGCCAGCACAAAACGGGGGTTTTTTATGTACGGGTCGGCAATGATACGCTTTGTGAGCATAACCATAGTGAGCGACTTGCCGCTTCCTTGCGTATGCCAAATAACGCCGCCGCGTGAGCTGTTCCCATCTTCTCCTTTTATACGGCTAATGGCATTTTCCACCCCGAAAAACTGCTGATAACGGGCAATCTTCTTCACATTATTGTCATATAGAATGTAATACCGAATCAGCGACAGCAAGCGCTCTTTTGAAAGCAGAGATACAATCGCCTTATCCTGCTTAGCCACAAGATTTTCGCCGGTATAACGCCTTGCCGCATCCATCTGCCAAGCCTTGTTTTCCTTGCCAAGTTCCATCCACTTGCTGAAGAACTCCTGCGGCGTGCCGGCAGTGGCGTACTTCACCTCGTTTGGATTCATGGCTATGACAAGCTGTATATACTTAAAGAACTGCGGGATGTAGTCAGGCTGCCAGTTACGGATGTTTTGCTTAACGCCTTCTTCCACATCAACTCCAGATTTTTTGCACTCAATCACTACGACGGGAATCCCATTTACGAGGATAACAATATCGGGACGGGCAAACTTTCCGTTTGGTCGTTCCACCGAGAATTCGTCCGTCACCTGCCAGATATTTTTTTCGGGGTGTTCCCAGTCGATATAATTAAGGTCAAAGGACTGGCGTCCACCGTCAAACAATTCCTCCTCACAGCTTTTTCCGAAAATCAGGTTGTCATAAATCATCTTGCTGGCGTACATGAGTCCCCGTTCCAATAGCACATCCAGATCGCGTATGGCAGAGCCTATAGAGCGATCCGAAAAAGGTGTCATCTTGCCTCGATAGCGAAAAGACTGCGAAGACATAAACTCCTTCATCACATCAGGAAATACTACATTAGAGAGGCAACCGCGCTTTTGCTCGGCTTCTGCTCTCGGCATGTATTTGTATCCCATCGCCTGCAGTTGCCGGATAGCCCTGTCCTGCGACTCCGGTCGTTCATCAAAAATTGTATGGTCAGTCATCTCTATCACCTCGTCTAATACTATAAACGTCTATAGGCTGTGAACCGTCCTTCCGGGAATTATAAAGAACGGGTACATAATCATTAAGCGTTATGCCTGCATTTACCATAGCAAGGTCAATAATTGGTTCAAATGACTTAAATTCAGCATTTTCAAACAAGCCATAACTGAAATAAATATCCGGGGTCAGTTTTTTCATTGCATGGTGCCACATAGAAAATCGATTCTGTAGAAATAAATACGCTTCACGGCTTATAGCATTTGCTATGATACGGTTTTTCCCTCTAAGATGCACAGGAAGGATTTCGTATATGAAAGTATATATCCAAATTGCAGCCCTTTCTTCATTATCTTTTGAACTTGCCAGCATCTCAACAGTACGTAATGTACCTTTATTTAGCACCGTGCCAAAATACATGAACTCTTCCGGTTTAGTAGTTACATATTTGATTCTGTCTTTATACTGACTTTTCAGAATCCAGTCATAGCCATATATACATCGTCTTTTATTCTCATACGGAACATAAATATGCTCAACGAGGAATGGTGCCTTAACCTTGGGAAATCTGTAAATAGCACAGCTATTCCAATAATCAAAAATATCTTCCCATTTTACAAAGTACTCTTCGAAAAGTTTATTACTCATATTTTTACCCTCACAAGCCCTGTCAGCAAAAGCTGCATCAGGGATTTTTTCTTTGCATGCCACTGGGCAAGCTCCTGCTCCAGCAGGTCGATCTCCTGGTCGGAATATGAAAGCAGCTGTTCTATGCGCCAGATAATATTGTTCGAGTATAATGGAACTTCAAGCTTCCTTATATCATCGCCACAAATAGCGTCAAATGTGCTACCTTGTGAAACCCTTATCCACTTTTCTTCAAAGAACAGTAAAAACTGGTATATATACTCAGTATGCTTTTTGGGTCTAATGGCACACATTCCTCTACCAATACATGCTTTCATCGTACTTTTTGAAACATGTCCAACAGGTGCACGAACTGATAATAGTAAATCTTCTTGATTACATGTCTTTGTTGGCGCAGTTGTATATTGCCTTGGTTCTGGTAGTCGTCCATTAATGTCAGCATTACCTTGGATTAACGGCAACCCTTCCTGATTGCTATTATAGGTATTGGAGCCCGGAGATTGTCCCATAAGGACTTCAGCGAAGGCTTCTAGCCGTTCAACACGTTCTTTATTATTAAATATTTTTTGCATAAGCCATTTTTTCTGGCGGCATTTTTCCTCAATAAGCTGCTTTTTTAACTCGATAACCTTGTCGCAGTGAGTGAGTATTTCCGCAATTCTCTCCTGCTCTTTGGTCGGCGGAATATAGCATGGTAACTTCAAAAAAGCAGGTTTGCTCATTACTCGGTTTCGTCCGGCACCGCCAGGAGATATATATCCAAGCATATTCTTAAAAAACCCTTGTGTTATTACCGCCTTGTAGAATTCTGGGCAATTTCCGTTGTTAAACACATATGTTGGAAATCGATGTGATACCAAAAGTCCTTCGTCGGCTTTTTTTGCCAAGGCAACGGCATGCTCCCAAGCAAAAGTAATATTGACAATAAGATCGTTTGATTTAACCGCGTAAAGTTCCTCCATATTTACTTCGTCTGGATTCTTAACAAGCTCGTGGAACGCACCTTTTGCATGGCTACGAATCCTAATCCTCCAATACGCTTCTGTAGGTTTAGGGACAGGCCGTTGTTCATTATGTAGCACATCTGACATTTGCCCTATTGCCCAATCATATGGAGCGATTCCAATATCCTTTGTTCTTCTATAGCCCTCTGGCACCTCACCCCGCCGCACCTGTTCGATTCGTTCTTTTATCTCTGCCTTCACTTTTTGTCACCCGCCCTGCCCAGAAACCTTTTTTCTGCACTTTCTATTGAAGCAATATAGTCACGCTCCACCTGCGTCAGTTCGTCCTGCGTCATGGCCTTGTATTTTTTGAATTCCCGTTCCGCCTTTTCTGCAGCAAGTGCTGCGGAAATCTTTCCTGCACCGGTCAGTATATCACGTTCGCTAATAGCTAAAAAATCGTCCAGTTTCTTAATCCAGTCTTTCATATACATTGGTTTACGGCTGTTTGCTTGGAGTTCAGCAAAATCAAGATACATAGACACAATGCGGTTAAGCGTGTCCAATTCTTCCTCTATAAGATAATTCTTAGCAATTTTTGCTTCGGCTAGTGTTGGCTTTGAGCCTTTGTAGGAGGTCATTCCCATCATTGGTTTTTTGGCATCAGCGCGAAGCATTATTAGTTCAGAAGCTGTATGCCCGTGTGATGCCCAGTGCATTTTATTCTGAACCACCTGGAAAAACTGCTGAGTTTGTGTTGCATTGGGACTATAGTCTATGCTTGTGGCGTAGATATCCAATACTTTACGCCAGAATACTTTTTCACTGGAACGAATATCCCGAATGCGCGCCAGCAGCTCGTCAAAGTAGTTTCCGCCTCCGGCCTTTTTAAGCAGTTCATCATTCATAGCAAATCCTTTTACAAGATACTCCTTTAAAACCGTATTCGCCCAGATGCGGAATTGCGTGCCGCGCAAGGATTTAACACGATAACCAACGGAGATTATTACGTCAAGGTTATAATACTTCGTGGGATACCTTTTTCCATCGGCAGCAGTTGTCAAGTATTCCTTGACAACTGAATCCCTGTTTAGTTCACCTTCTTTGAAACAATTATTAATATGCAGGCTGATATTTTGCTTAGTTGTTTGAAAAAGCTCCGCCATTTGTGTTTGTGTCAGCCAAACAGTTTCATTCTCCATTCGAACATCAATCTTTGTATCGCCGTCTTCTGTTTGGTAAATCAGCATTTCTGTATTGTTTTCATTCATATGCCCAGCTCCTTTAGATACTTATCCATCTGAGCCTCAACATCCACAAGTTCCGCCTTGATACGGGCTATATTTCTTCGCACCTCTTCTATATCAATAAGCTCTTCTTCCTCAAAGGTATCAACATAGCGAGGTATATTAAGGTTAAAGTCATTAGCTTTAATCTCGTCAAAGCTAGCCACATGGGCAAATTTATCTACATCCTTTCTTGCAGTATAGGCATCCAGTATATCTATGATATGCTTTTCTTCCAGTTTATTCTGATTTTTATCCTTTTTGTACCGAAAGTTGCCTTCCGAGTCCTTACCAGACGCGTCAATAAATAATACATCATCCGTGGCGCGATTCTTTTTAATGACTAGAATACATGCCGGAATGCTTGTCCCATAAAAGAGGTTTGCTGGAAGCCCGATAACAGCATCAAGCAGGTTTTTTTCGATAACTGTTTGTCGGATGCGCCCTTCTGCGGCACCGCGAAACAAAACACCGTGGGGGACTACCGCCGCCATGCGTCCGTGTGATTTAAGGCTATGTATCATATGGAGCAAAAATGCCCAGTCCCCCTTGCTAGCAGGAGGAACGCCCCAGTCAAAGCGATGATATTTATCCAGGTTAGCAGTAATTTTAAATCTTTTCTTGTTGCCAGTATCACCGTCCTGTCCACCTCCGGGGTTAAACCCCTCGGCCCATTTATCCTGCGAGAACGGCATATTTGCCACAATGACATCAAACTGCTTTAGGTTACCGTCCGAATCGAGGTGCATGGGATTTGCAAGCGAATCACCCCAAGCTATATTCGAACTGTCGACATGTATGTCATGGATGAATAGGTTCATACGTGCCATAGACCATGAGGATCCGTTCATCTCCTGGCCATAAATCGCCACTTTTTCGACATCCGCCTGCTTAGCGGTGCGAATAAGTAATGATGCCGATCCACAGGTCGGGTCATAAATCACTTCGTCGTTACGTGGCGCAGTTAAGCGAGCCATCAGTTCAGATACCATTGTGGGCGTAAAAAAGGACCCTGCCTTTTTCCCTGCTTCGGAGGCGAATTCGCCAATCATGTATTCATAGGCATCCCCAATAATATCTGCCGGGTCTTTGCCAATCTCTGTTTCAATGTGGGACGGCTGTAAGTCAAGTGGCTGGAAGTCCTCAAGCAAAGTACGAAGCTTGGTATTTTTCTGCTGCGGATTACCAAGCATTGCTTCGCTGTTAAAGTCAATACTACGAAAGACCCCTCGCAGTTCGGCGTTGCCGTCCTCAATCCCACGCAACGCCTCATTGATTTTAACACCGATTTGAGGATCAAAACGGTTTTCGTAAAGGTAACCAAAGCGCTGGGTATCACCAAGATTAAATGGCAGGTTTTTTTTGGCACGGTCAATACGAACGGTATTGTCACCGTATTTCTTCTTTAGCTCTTGTAAGTATTCCTCATATGTATCATCAAGGTATTTCAAAAATAGCATGGAAAGCACAAAATCTTTATAATTAGCAGCATCGATTGTTCCCCGAAAAGTACCGGCTGCTTTCCATAATGTATTTTTTATATCCTCTAATCTTGTTCCCATGGCAACTCCTCCACTATTTTAGAATTTTTTCTGCAATCACTGATATTAGTTTATCAGACTCAATTATATATTCTGAAAGAAGTTGTTTTCGCTTTTTTACAAGCTTCCACCACTTCCCAATTAAATCCTGTTTTTCAATTGATAAAACAGGGATTGTAATATCCATTAGTTTCTTAGCTGATATTGCTCTAATGGCAGAACTTGCTCCGGAAAACTGGGAAATCTGGGTCAATACACTCGATTGCTCAAAAAGAAAGGCCAAATATTCCGGTACGACATCAGATTTGCTTCTGATTATATATAGGTTTGTAGATACCACGCTTTCTCCCGATAACCCCGACACAAACAAAGGGAAGTTGGGATTCAATCGTTTTACCAGCACATCTCCAATTTGGACGAGTTGTCGTTTGGACACCGGCTCTTTTCGTACAATACTTGATAATTCAACCACCTTACCACTTTCTATAAAACTATTAGGTTGATAATAAAAATATTGATATGATCCTTCCTCACTTGTATTCGCGGGAACGCCGGTTATAATTTCAGCCGCTTCACAGAGCTTGATTTGCCGTGTTTTCATGCTCTCACCCCAATTCCGATACTAGCGTAGCATAAATTTGGAAGAATGTCAAATATTTTTTTGTTAAGTTATAACAATAGTGTAAACGTTGGGAATCAACGCAGCTGCAAAATTAAGTAACTCGTATTAAGAACCGAGGTCAGGAGTATGAAGGAGACGCCCACCTGGGCCACGTTTTTACCGACGGACCGAAGCCGACCGGCTTGAGATACTGTATAAACAGCGCTGCCCTGATATTTGTTCCTGTAAAGGACCTGGAAAAGGAAGGGTACGGGGAATATAAAAAGCTCTTCGAAGGCTAAACAGGCTGGAATATTTCAATATGCACAGGCCGGATTACGCAATGAAACTTCCTGTATACAAACAATAATCCGGACTCCAATGAAATTTGGATTGTCCGGATTATTTTTTTGGCGGAGAGAGTGGGATTCGAACCCACGGTACGCTTCCACGTACACTCGATTTCGAGTCGAGCGCCTTCGACCAGCTCAGCCATCTCTCCGTATTAATTATCTTCTTTCCCGGAAGAACTTTTTTAAAAGCTCCGAGCATTCCTCCTGCATAACCCCGTAAACAACCCTGGCACTATGGTTCAGCCTTTTGTCCCGGACTATATTGTACACCGAGCCGGCGGCACCCGCATTGAAGTCAAAGGCTCCTATAACCACGCAGTCCAGCCTTGCCTGCACTATGGCCCCGGCGCACATGGGGCAGGGTTCCAGCGTAACCGCCATTGTGCAGCCTTCCAGCCGCCAGCCGCCCAGCCTTTGACAGGCTTTCCTGATGGCAAGTATCTCTGCATGGGCCGTCGCATCCTTCATGGTCTCAATAAGGTTGTGCGCCCTTGAAATGATTTTCTCATCCCTTACAATTACAGCCCCCACCGGCACTTCTCCTTTTGCGAATGCGGTGCGGGCTTCCTCAAGAGCCAACTCCATATGCCTGGCATGCATATACTCTATGCCCCCTTCGGGGGAAATATACAAAGCTGGTGCGCATGGAGGGATTCGAACCCCCGGCCTACGGTTTAGGAAACCGCCGCTCTATCCTACTGAGCTACATGCGCAAAATGATACAGTAGATATAATACAATGAAAGTTTCGTTTTGTCAAGAATCTAATATCAGGTGCCAGCGCAAGAAAATTCTTAATTTTATTATAATCAGTATTATATTTTTTAACCCTGTTTTCCTGCATCATTGTAAATACTGCCTTGTTAAAGCTGCCTTCCGGGGCTATACTAATAAGGGAACGGTAATAAAGCATTTAACGAAGGGAAGCATTTCAGATGGAAATTCGCCCGGTAAAAGCCGACAACAAAAAATTTCTGGCACCGGTTAAAAAAGCAATGAAAAAATACCACATGCTTGAACCGGGAGACCGTATTGCCGTAGGGCTTTCCGGAGGGAAGGACAGTTCAGCCCTTTTCTATATACTTACGCTTTTACAAAAACAGCTGCCCCTTGAATTCGAGTTGGTTCCGATAACCCTGACTCTGGGCTTTGACGATATGGACATCTCTCCCCTGGAAAAATATATTGAAGACCTGGGCAGCCGGCTTCACATAAAGCCCACCAAAATAGGAAGAATCGTATTTGATGTAAGGAATGAGAAAAATCCCTGTTCGCTGTGCGCCAACCTTAGAAGGGGTGCTCTTTACAACACCGCCAAGTCGCTTGGATGCAACAAAGCAGCGCTGGGACACCACCTGGACGATGCCATAGAAACGCTGCTTATGAACCTTGTGTTCAGCGGCAGGCTGGGAGTATTCCACCCGAAGAGCTACCTGGACAGAAGGGATATTACCGTAATCCGGCCGATGATATTCCTTGAGGAAAAAACCATAGAGAAAATTGTAAAATCAAGAAATATCCCGGTCATAGAAAACACCTGCCCCGCCAACAAAAATACAAAACGTGAAGAGATGAAAATGTTGGTGGATAAGCTTAGCCGTCAGTATCCGGATATTAGGCATAAATTCCTGCATGCCATACAAAGCGTGAACCCGGATGATTTCTGGAACAGAAGGTGTTTTTAGCCGGTATGCGCCGGGTTAAACCTTCTGGTATTCCCTTTTCTTTTTGTTATACTGCTTCTCGCTTTTATAGTTATACTTGTTATGCTTTCCGGATGTTTTATTCCGTTTGCTTCTGCCCTTATTCTTAGGGCGCTGGTTCTTCTCTTCGGTCAGGATAACCGTGGTGGTATCCGTCTCCTTTGTGAGCAGCTTTAAGGCTGCCGACAGCAGGGTAACGGAATCTGCCGTATCCAAAAGCTCCTCCGCCTGTTCCCGGAATTTCCCGATATCCTGTTCCCCGGCCGTCTTCATAAGCCTGTCAACCGCCAGCTGCTGCTGGCCCTGCAAAGCTTCGTTAACGGTGGGTATGGGTTTTCTGGCTATTTTCCTTTTTATAATCCTTTCAATCTGCTTTAACTGCCCCATCTCCCGGGACGTTACAAAGGTCACCGCTGTTCCGGTTTCCCCGGCCCTTCCGGTACGGCCTATCCTGTGAACATAACCCTCGGGGTCCTGTGGAATATCGAAATTGTATACGTGTGTGACACCGCTTATATCAAGCCCTCTGGCAGCCACATCGGTGGCCGTCAGAATATCGACGGTACCTTCCCTGAAACGGCCCATTACCGCATCTCGTTTTGCCTGCGCCAGATCGCTGTGGATACCCTCCGCCAGGTAGCCCCTTTTTGTCAGGGCTTCAAAAATCTCATCCACCCGCCTCTTGGTTCTGGCAAATACTATACAGCGTTCAGGCGATTGAATGTCCAGGAGCCTGCACAACACATCAAACTTCTGCCTGTCCTGGACTTCTATATAATACTGCTCGGTACTTGGAAGGGTTGCTTCCTTTGTTTTGGTCCTTATCAACTGGGGCCTATTCATAAACCGTTCGGCCAGTCGCTGTATCGGTATCGGCATGGTAGCTGAAAAGAGCATTGTCTGGCTACCGTTGGGTACCTGCTCCATTATGGTCTCAATATCTTCAATAAAACCCATGTTCAGCATCTCATCGGCTTCATCCAGTACCACCATCCTTACCTGCTGCAGCCTGACTGTTTTTCTTCTCATATGGTCCATAAGTCTCCCGGGGGTTCCGACTATTATCTGGGGCCTGCTGCCCAGGGCTTTTATTTGGCGTTTAATATCCTGGCCTCCATATATAGGAAGGGCACGTATTCCCTTAAACTGACCAATCCTATTTATTTCTTCCGCCACCTGAATCGCCAGTTCCCTTGTCGGAGTGACCACCAGACCCTCTATTTTTCTTGAACCCTTATCTATTCTTTCAATTAACGGAATACCAAAGGCAGCGGTTTTGCCGGTGCCCGTCTGGGCCTGGCCTATAACATCCCTGCCGTCCAAAAGCAGTGGAATTGTCTTCTGCTGAATTGGTGTCGCTTCTTCAAATCCCATGTTGTCGGTCGCCTTGATTATGGAATCGCTTAATCCCATATCGTAAAAAGTTGTCATTATAAATACTTCTCCTTTTTCTCTCTTAATTTTAGTTTATTTTTTCCTTTGCTTCTATATTGAACATGGGCATCTCCGGTATCACGGAAATGCCCATTCCTCAATACTTTTATGGTTCCTTACAGGAGCACTACGTTTGCCGCCTGGGGACCACGGTTGCCTTCAACTACATCAAACTCAACGCTCTGGCCTTCCTCGAGGGTCTTGAAACCTTCGCCCTGAATAGCGGAAAAGTGAACAAAGACATCCCCGCCATCGGTGGCTTCGATAAAGCCATAGCCTTTTTCGGCATTGAACCATTTTACTGTACCCTGCATTTATGGGCCTCCTTTTCATTTATTACATCAAAAAGCGGAATAATTCTAATCACCTTTTCGTCCTTACTGTATCCAGAGGCCTAAAGATAATTCCATTTGTTCGCAACTTTTTAACACCGGTTGTAATACTATCATACATATTCAGTATCTGCAAGCATTTTTTGTTATATATCTTTTATTGTTCTCTTTTCAGTATATTTTCTCCGCAAATACCCGGCTTTATCCTTATGAAAGTTTTTACAAATCCAGTTTGGACAGTGCATCCGCAAGGGCCGAATTTATCGGCTTTTCCTTTTTCTTTTTTTGCCCCTTCATAAACCTTTGAACCTCTTTCTTGGAAACCTTATCGCTTTCGTTACCCCTTCTCTGTTCAAAGGCCGACAGCTTCTCCCTGTAGCCGCAGCTGCAAGTAAATATCTGCCCTTCCCCCTCACCGCGCAGCTCCATCCTTTTATGGCATTTGGGACATCTGGCGTTGCTGGCCCTTGCGATGCCTATCCTGTGCCCGCACTCCCTGTCCTGGCACACCAGCATCCTGCCCTTCTTGCCGTTTATCTCCAGCATATACTTGCCGCACTCAGGGCATTTGGTACGTGTTATATTGTCATGCCGAAACTCTGCATCGCTGTTTTTTATCTCCCGAACTACCGTTTTGGTGTAGCTTTTCATTTCGTTAACAAAGTCTTCCTTTTTGACCAAGCCCCTGGAAATGGCACCCAGCCTTTGCTCCCATTCGGCGGTCAGGGCGGGGGTTTTAAGTTCCTCCGGGACCAACTCCAAAAGCTGTCTCCCCTTGGAGGTTATGTGGATATATTTTCCCTTCTTTTCGATAAGAAAACTGCTGTGCAGCTTTTCTATAATATCTGCCCGGGTGGCTACCGTTCCCAGGCCCCCGGTCTCGCCTATGGTCTTTATAAGGTCTTTGCTTTCGCCGGCCATGTATTTGGCCGGGTTCTCCATGGCCGAAAGCAGCGTCCCTTCTGTGAACGGAGCCGGCGGTTTAGTTTTGCCTTCGGTCTTTTCCAGCCTGAGTATTTTTATTGTATCGCCCTTTTGAATGTCCGGCAGCACCTGTTCGGCTATTTCCTCCTCGCTTTCATCTTCTTCAAAATGGTCCCGGTATACCTCTTTCCAGCCCTGATTTACAATAACCTTGCCCCGGGCGGCCAGATGCTGGTCCCCGACCCCGGCCGTTATGGTTATCTGCTTATATTCAAAGGGTGGATAAAAGACCGCCAGAAACCGTTTAATTACCAGGTCGTATATCTTCCTTTCCGGGTCACTAAGGTCCTCCAGGTATACAGACTGCTCGGTGGGAATAATGGCGTGGTGGTCGGATACTTTGGCGTTGTTGACAAAATGCATTTTATCTGTAATCGGACCCTTTTGCGCCTTTGCCGCCGCCTTTGAGTAGGGGCCCACCCCACAGGACCTTATCCTGTCCCTTAGAGTACCCACAATGTCGGTGGAAATATACCTGGAATCTGTCCTCGGATAGGTGAGCAGTTTGTGCCGCTCATACAGCCCCTGCATAATGGAAAGGGTTTCCTTTGCCGAATAACCGAAAACCCGGTTGGCGTCCCGCTGTAGCTCGGTCAGGTCGTAGGGCAGCGGGGCAAAGGTTTTTTTGTTCTTCCTGTCCGCCTGCACCACCCCGGCGTCCTTGCCCCTCATCTTTTCAAAGACCAAATCCCTTGCTTTTATGTCAAAGGTTCTGTAACTACCCGACTTTTCGTCCTGCCAGGTAAGCTTGAATTTATCGGTCGCGGCGGTTATACCGTAAAAAGGTCTTGGTACAAAGTTCTGAATCTCCTGCTCCCGCTTGGCGATTATGGCCAGGGTGGGGGTCTGCACCCTCCCACAGGAGAGCTGAGCGTTGTATTTACAGGTCAGGGCCCGGGTGGCGTTTAAGCCCACAAGCCAGTCGGCTTCCGCCCGGGCAACAGCGGAGGCGTACAGGTTTTCATAGTCCCTGCCGTCCCTTAGGGCTTTGAACCCCTCCCTGATGGCCCTGTCGGTCACCGAGGAAATCCACAGGCGCTTAATGGGCTTTCGTACGCCCGCCTTTTCAATAATCCACCGGGCCACAAGCTCCCCTTCCCGGCCGGCGTCGGTGGCAATTACTATACGCCCCACGTCTTTCCTCTGCATCTGCTGCATTACGCATTTAAACTGCCTTCCGCTTTGTTTTATTACCACCAGCTTAAGCCTGGACGGAAGCATGGGCAGATCCTCCATACGCCACGATTTATATTTTTTGTCGTAATCCTCCGGCTCGGCCAGCGTTACCAGGTGTCCCAGGGCCCAGGTTACGATGTATTCCCTGCCCTCACAGTACCCGTTTCCTTTGCTGCCGCAGCCCAGTACCCTGGCCAGGTCCCTGCCCACCGAAGGCTTCTCCGCCAGTACCAATGTCTTTTGCATCAAACCAATCCTTTCCAAGCTGTATCATGTTTAATATAAGTATATTTTAACACAAAAACAGGGGTCCTATCAGGTCTCTACTGACAAATACCGTTAAATATAACGCAAGAGAAAACTCCTGTTAAAGCCTAATCTCTTCTATCCACGGCCGATTCATGGAGGCCTGCCACAGGTCGTTAAGATAGCGTACGGAATACTGCTTCTCCACAAGATGGTAGGCATACCTTCCCCGTTCGGTTAATAAAAATTTGCCGCCGGATTCTTTCGCCATTCCCAAAACCTTAAGCAGTGTGAACAATAGGGGAAACTCCTTTTTTAAATCCGCATTATAAAGCCGTGTAAATCTGCTGCCATCTATAACACCATCGTAGCATCTCCAGAAAATCCAAAATATCATCCGCTCCTTTTCGGACATCCGGTTTACAAGGTTTATAGGCAGCTTTCCATGCTCCAGCGCCTTTATGTATTCCTCCACGCTGAAGGTGTTCAGATAAAAATGTTCGCCTGCCAGCGAGCTTGCCCCGGCACCGATACCTATGAAGCTTTCCCTGGTGACCGAGGTGTACCTTCTGCCGTACTTTCTGCCGTATGTCCAGACAGAACTCCTGTAATAGCCTTTTTCTCGGGATATACCGTCTATTATTCCGAGTATTTTTTTCTCATAAAGACCGCTTAAACGGCTTAAACCGCTTTCCTTTATGGCCCCGCCCATTTTTGTCATCGGAAAAATAATCAGCGGGTACACCGACAGCTGGTCAATATCATAGGAATACACTTTTTCTATGTCGTGCTTGATATCTTCAACTGTCTGCCCGGGCAGGTTTGTCATTATATCCACATCCACGCACTTGAAACCGTGTTTTCTTACAAGGGACAGGGCTTTTTCAGCCTCCGCGGATTCGTAGCCCCTTCCCAAAAAATCAAGTATCTCATCATTAAAGGTCTGCACCCCAAGGCTTACAAGGTTTACTCCCATTTGGCGCAGGTCGCTGAACAATTTATCGTCTGCCTCCGACGGATGCACTTCTATGCCTATATCCCCTGTAAAATTAAAACTGCTTTGAATAAATTCTAATATCTCTTTAAGCTCATCAGCCATTAGGGTCGGCGTGCCGCCACCTATATACACCGACGTAATGCTTTTATTTTGAAGTACCCGGCCGTATAATCTAAGTTCGTTAACCAGCGCCTGTTTATACCTTCGGGCCGTGTCCTTTTTATATATCGTTTTATTATAGGGACAAAAGGGGCATATTTTTTTGCAGAAGGGAATGTGAATATACAAGCCCGTTCCGCTGTTTATGCCGCCAAAATCCACAAGTCCCTCCCGGTAGCTTTCAAACAGGAACTTATCCTTCTTTCCCAGTATGGCTCTGCGCATTAAATCCGTTATCATCCTCTTCCCCCGCTTTACACAGCTCTTCCAGATTTACGGCATATTGTGAACAAAAAACGTTTATCTTGGCCCGGCATCCACATCGGTTTTTGAACGGGACAGCATTTTTCTGACCAGCTTAATATCATGGTCCACCGACCTGTGCTCCACCTTATTGACATCAAATTTAAACAGTCCAAAGGCCAACTGTACAAAATAGCCTATCGTCAGTGCCATTATCAAGGTTCCCGCGCCCACCGAACCTCCCATTATGTAACCCAGAATTACTGCTCCGGTTTCAATTGTGCTGCGTATCAAACGAACCGATTTTCCGGTTCTTTTGGTAAGCACAACCATCAAACCGTCCCTGGGCCCCGCTCCCATACCCGCGCTCAAATACAAGAAACTCGCAACGCCTATGGTAAACATGCCCGTGACCATCATGGCAAGCTTTGCGATTATGTTTTGAAACTCGGGGATTATGTGATTCAGCATTAAGAAATCTATAAATATGCCTATAAAAATCATGTTGCCCAGGGTTCCCCAGCCCGGCTTTTCACCCAGCAGGCCGCTAATAAGCACAATTATAATACCAAGGGATATGCTTGCCTGTCCCATTGTTATTCCCACCGTATTGGAAATTCCCTGGTGGAAAACATCCCAGGGAGCAAGCCCGACATGCGCATTGATAGTCATGACAATTCCCGCGGCAAAAAGAAAAAATCCCACAAACAGACGTATAATACATCGTCCCGTCTCCTTCAAAAAATGACCCCCTCAGTTAAGTTATGGCCTAGGACCCTTCGCCGTAGTCCCGGTCTGTCCGGGCATTCAGGCATTCCTTTATTATGCTCCACTGCCTTATCCTCTCTTCAAACCCCACCACGTTTGCGGGGCTTGTTGAGCCCAGTTTTACAAAGTGAACCCCTACATATTTGAAGCCTATTCTTTTTCTAAAGGTCTCATGGGCCTTGGTCCCGTTGAAAAAAGCATGCCGTATGCCGGGGTATTCGTCAAACAGCCGGTCAAAATCATTGACGCTTTCGCAGGTAATATTCGAATCCATGCTTCCTTCCCTGCGGCACGAAGCGATGACATCCCACAGGGCAACGCGCTTTGCCTTGAGAAAAGCAACTTTCTTGCTGTATTCGATATCCGGTTTATGCCCGAAAATGCCGCACACGACATTCCAGAACTGGTTCCTGGGGTGACCGTAGTACTCCCCTTTTCTCAGGGATTCGCGCCCGGGCATCGAACCAAGGATTATTATCCGGGACTTTCTGTCAACGATTGGCGGAAAGCACTTAATAAAAGACAGCCTGTACCACTCCCGTTTTCCTGTATTCTATACCTCTATTTAATCATAACACAACCGCAGCCTTTGTGGTATCAGCGGTTGAATCCAAATGTTACCGCACAAGCTTGTGGGTGCCAAAAAGAAGCACCGGGACAGCTACGCGTGATATTCGTCCGGGGTGGTATTCAGTTTCAGGCGCTTTGCAGCCTCTACCACCGCCAGTGGAGCCAGCATCAGCACCGCCACCACCGTCCATTCTCCCGCATTAAGCGCCGTAAGCTTGAACAAAGCGGACAAAAAAGGTATGCCCAGTACCGTGAACACAAGCAGGGCTGAAATCCCCACTGCATCCAACAGATATCTGTTAGAACCGAATCCCATGGAGAATATCGACTGCCTGTTGGAACGCATGTTGAAAGAATGCACAAGCTGACTCAGGGCCAGTACCGTGAATGCCATTGTTCTGCCGGCTTCAAGGCTCCTTTGGCTGCCAATCACAAAGGCTGTGAGGGTCAGAGCGCCCACCATTATTCCCTGGTATATGATTCGTCTTATCATTCCCCTGTCGAATATGTTTTTCTTCGGGTCCCTGGGCTTTCTGTCCATTATGTTTTTTTCCGCCGGGTCCACGCCGAGGGCCAGCGCCGGCAGGCTGTCGGTCACAAGGTTAACCCACAGAATATGAACCGGCAGCAGCGGTTCGTGCCAGTTAAGCATTGTGGCAACAAACAGTGTCAGTATTTCGCCCACATTGCATGACAGCAGAAACTGTATTGACTTGAGTATGTTGGCAAATATGGTTCTGCCCTCTTCCACCGCCGCCACCACCGTTGCAAAGTTATCATCGGTTAAAACCATGTCCGAAGCCTCCTTTGCCACGTCGGTACCTACAATGCCCATGGCCGCTCCGATATCGGCAATTTTCAGAGCCGGGGCATCGTTCACCCCGTCACCGGTCATGGCCACTATCTGACCCTGGGCCTGCCAGGCTTTCACTATCCTCACCTTGTGTTCGGGAGACACCCTTGCGTACACCGAAATCCGCCGCACCCTTTCTATAAGCTCGTCATCGCTCATGTTCTGCACTTCGGCTCCGGTAACGGCTTCCTCATCACTCGACAGCATCCCCAGATCCTTTGCAATGGCCAGCGCGGTAATTTTATGGTCTCCGGTTATCATAACCGGTTTTATGCCGGCTCTCTTACACACATCCACCGCTTTTTTTGCTTCCGGCCTGGGTGGGTCTATCATTCCCACCATACCGACAAACACCAGGCTGCTTTCGTAATCCTCTTCACCGCTTTTACCGGGCAGATTATCTATATCCCTGTAGGCCATGCCGAGTACCCTTAAGGCACCCTGTGCCATTTTTTCATTAGTCTCGAGTATCATGGCCCTGTGAGACTGTTCCAGCTTTATGATGTGTTCCTCCAGCAGAATACTGTCGGATTTTGCCAAAAGCTCTTCCACCGCACCCTTTGTAAAAACCCTGTACCCGTTTTCTGTCCGGTGTACAGTGGTCATCAGCTTTCGTTTGGAATCGAAGGGTACTTCGTCCACCCTGGGCAGCGCCGCTTCCAGTTGGTCCTTGTTAACGCCGGCCCTAAGGCCCAAATCCACCAGCGCGGTTTCGGTGGGATCACCAAGGGTTGTAATTTCACCGTCTGCTCGCTTCAGCTTTGCATCGTTGCACAGTGTACCCACCGTCACCAGCAGCCGGAATCGTTTGTCGTCGTTATTATCTCCTATTACGCTGTCAACGTCATGCATGCTGTTGTCAAAAAAAAGCCTTTTCACAGTCATCCTGTTCTGTGTCAGCGTACCGGTCTTGTCGGAACATATGACCGTGGCGCTTCCCAATGTCTCCACCGAGGGCAGCCTCCTTACAATGGCGTTACGCTTTACCATCCTTTGAACGCCTATGGCAAGGACTATGGTGGCTATCGCCGGCAACCCCTCCGGGATGGCCGCCACCGCCAGGCTTACCGCGATAAGAAACATGTCAAATATCTCTTTCCCGTACAAAATGCCGGTGATGAATATAACCGTGCAGATTGCAAGGGCGGCTATCCCCAGCACCTTCCCCAGCACCTGCAGCCTTTTTTTCAGCGGCGTTTCAACCTCTTCGGCCGACTGTATCATTTGCGCTATTTTCCCGACCTCGGTATTCATCCCGGTTCCAATCACAATACCTCTGCCCCGTCCGTAAGTCACTATGCTTCCCGAGTAGCCCATGTTAACACGGTCACCCAGCGGTATATTCATCTGATCCAAAGGTCCGGTGTCCTTTTCCACCGGTACCGATTCCCCGGTAAGTGCCGCCTCTTCAATCTTCAGGTTTGAAGCTTCGATGATTCTCATATCCGCCGGCACCAGGTCGCCGGTCTCCAGCAGCACTATATCCCCCGGCACCAGCAGCCTTGAAGGTACCACGTCATGGTATCCGTCCCTCAAAACCTTTGCATTTGGCGCCGACATTTTTTTGAGGGCCGCCAGCGACTGCTCGGCCTTGTTTTCCTGAACAACTCCCATGGCAGCGTTTAAAACGACTATCATCAGTATAATAACCGAGTCGGTAATCTCTCCCAAAAGGCCGGATATTACCGCAGCAATTATAAGTATAATAATCATGAAATCGTTAAACTGGTCGGCAATCATTCTGAATACGGATTTTCTGTCCTTTTGTTCAATTTCGTTATACCCGTATTCATGTAGCCTCTTTTTTGCTTCTTCTTCCCCCAGGCCCCGCTTTAATGAACTGGACAGTTTCTTTTCAACCGCCTCTATTTCCTCCATGTACCACTGTAAACTTGCCATAAACCCCTCTCCCTTCCTGCAGGCAGTATAATTATTATCAAGTTAGGGGTAAAAAATACAAGACCCCTATCCAAAGTCATGGATAAAGGTCTTACTCTCTAAATCAGATTGCCGCCCGGGTACTCGGGGTACCGTGATGACGAACGGCAAAGCCATCTTAAATGGCGAGTTACTCCCCTTTATTTACCATATTCTGTTTTGCCTATATAGTATAGCATATAAATACCGGTTGGTAAATAGTCTGCGCGTAAATATTTCTTAACATCAACAAATTATCCGCACTTCGAATAGCCGCAGTCACGGCAGACCACGCAGCCGCTCTCCCGCTCAAGCATACCGCCGCATTCCGGGCATATCGCTTTTCCGCCGGTACCGGCATCAGGGCTGCAGTCCGGCTGGTCGCCCTTTACTGATATGTCAATCCTTCCTTCCATTTTAACAACCCTTTCAAGGGCTTTGCCTATCGCGTCGGGACAGGACAGAACCTTTATCCCGCTTCCGTTGGCCCTCTGCCGGATGGTTGAAAGACAGCGTATACCTTTAAGCTGCTCCACTATTGAATTAACGTCAACCCCCGACCTTAGGGCTATTGATATAAGCCGGCTGGTGGCTTCGCTCTGGCTGGGGCATCCCCCGCCGCGGCCCAGGTTTGTGAACACTTCACATATACCGCTGTCGTCATAGTTTACCGTTATATAAAGGTTGCCGCAGCCTATCCTGACCTTTTCGGTTATTCCCCTGGTTATCTCCGGCCTTGTCCTGGGGCCTATTACAGATTTTTCGAAGCCGTCCTGCATGCCGCCCTCTAGCAGGCCTATGTTTAAAACCTGCTCTTCCCTGCTTTTGTCCCTGTATATGGTGACGCCCTTGCAGCCCAAGCGATAGGCCAGAAGGTATACATTTTTCACGTCTTCCCTGGTAGCATGATGCGGAAAATTAACCGTTTTGGATACCGCATTGTCGGTATGCCTTTGGAAGGCCGCCTGCATCTTAACATGCCACTTTGGGTCTATGTCATGGGCGGTTACAAAGAGCCTTTTCACATCCTCAGGAATCTCCTGTATATCCTTTAATGTTCCTTTAAGCGCAATCTCTTCCATAAGATTTTCGCTGTAAAACCCACGCTTGCGGGCAACCTCCTCGAATATCGGGTGTACTTCGGGCAGTCGGTCCTTGTCCATAACGTTTCGCACAAAGGAAACGGCAAACAGCGGCTCTATGCCGCTGGACGTGCCGGCTATTATGCTTATGGTGCCGGTGGGAGCTATGGTAGTGGTGGTGGCGTTTCTAATAACAATACCCTGTTCGGCGTAGGTACTGTCCTCGCAAAAGGGAAATTTTCCCTTGACTGCGGCGAGCCCTGCCGACTTTTCCTTGGAACGTTTGTTTATAAAGCCCATAACGCTATCCGCCACTTCAATCGCTTCCTCCGAATCGTAGGGTATTCCCAGCATTATCAGCATGTCGGCAAAACCCATGACGCCAAGGCCTATCTTCCTTGAACCCTTGGTCGCTTTTTCTATATGTTCCAGGGGGTACCGGTTTACGTCTATTATATTGTCGAGAAATCGTACCGCCAGGTCCACGGTTTTTCCCAGTTTTTCATAGTCAATTATCCACTTGTCCCCTTTTTGTTTAAGCATTTTTGCCAGGTTTACGGAACCCAGGTTGCAGGATTCGTACGGCAAAAGCGGCTGCTCCCCACAATTATGAACCACGGCTCCGTTTCCAATAAGCGATCTGCTCACCGGCTCCGAAATATCATAAACATCCGCTTCTTCTCCATCCCACACTCTTTTAACCTTCGCAAAAAATTTAGTGTTCTTTCTTGACTTTCTCGCCCCATCGCATAATTTGCTGTTTTTTTCTATGTGAGTTAGGCTGCCAACTGCCTGTTTGAAAACCCATATATCATTTCCGTTTATTATTATTTCATAATAAGGTTTGCTCTGATATCGCACCTCTTCTCCGCTCGCCCTGGTGTAGGTAAACTGCTGCTGGCCCTGTTTTGTCCTTTCATATATCTTGGAAAACACTCCCAGGTTTAAAAGAATTAATTGAACGTCCTGCAGCAGTTCCAGAGAGGTTGACGATAACCTGACATCCCTGTGGTTTTCAT
>Ga0334895_1001049_pt1 | contig 31350 bp, 19 predicted proteins | sample GraSluR3_MG_7_FD_207229 | JGI IMG/M metagenome (GOLD analysis project Ga0334895, IMG submission 207229) | Sludge microbial communities from methane-producing bioreactor in Wageningen University, Netherlands - Granular Sludge_31_05-R3 | ecosystem: Engineered > Bioreactor > Anaerobic >... | reverse complement strand
CGTATGGCCTGCTCAAGCCGGAACCTTCACCCTCAAAGTCTGGACCGGTGGCACCGCTGCTGCTCCTGCTACTTTGGTATTGGAACAGCCTTTCACCCCCGTCCTTGATACATACAACACAGTCGTTCTTGACAACCCTGTGATGATCACCGGAGACGAAGAGCTTTGGTTTGGCTACAATTGTAACGTCACCAGCGGCTATCCTGCCGGTTGCGATGCCGGTCCTGCCACTGACGGCTTTGGCAACATGATGTACTTCCAGGGCGAATGGACTACTCTGCTTGCCCTTAATCCTGATCTTAACTACAACTGGAATATCCAAGGCTATGTCGGCTATGGTGCTCCGGATCGTGATAGCTGGATTGCTATCGATGCCAGATCCAATCAGGAAGCTGCCAATGCCGAACGCGCAATGGAAGGATACAAAGTATGGCGCCTGATGCAAGGTCAGGAATCCAATGAAGCACAATGGACTTCTTTGACTCCCGATCCCATCAGCGCAACCGCTTTCCAAGATACCCAATGGGGCGATACTCCTGACGGAACCTACAAATGGGCAGTCAAAGCTGTCTACACCGGTGGAGCTCTGTCAAATTCCGCCTTCTCAAACGCTATCGAAAGAATCACCGAAATCGGCACAGTTGCCGGCTTTGTACGCGATATGGACAACAACGCCATAAGCGGAGCAACCATCAGCACCGGAAATTACACCGCCACCTCAAACGCCCAAGGCGCATACAGCATGGCAGTTCCCGCCGGCACCCACACCCTGGTTGCCAGCCATCCGAACTTCAGCGCAGTATCCCAATCCGGCGTAGTGGTAGTCACCGGACAGACCACGACTGTCAACTTCAACCTGCCTCCTTCAGTGGTCGTGTTTGAAGATGACTTCGAAGCTTATCCGGATTTCAGCCTGACATTTGCTCCTTGGACATTGGTAGACGTAGATCAATCTACTACCTACGGCTTCACTGGGATTACATTCCCCAATAGTGGAAGCGCTATGGCTTGGATTATCTTCAATCCGGATGCAACCACTCCTCCTGTGGATGAAGCAGCTGCACACAGCGGTAGCAAATATGCTGCCAGCTTTGCCTCTGTGACTCCTCCCAACAACGATTGGATGATCACTCCGCAAGTTCCCGGCGGCGGCGATATCAGCTTCTTTGCAAAGAGCTTTACGCACGATTACGGCGTAGAGCGCTTCAAAGTGGGCGTTTCCACCACCGGAACTAACCCTGCTGACTTCACAATCATCAGTGGTGCAAACTACATCGAAGCTCCTTTGAACTGGACAGAATACAGCTACAGCCTCGGCGACTATGCCGAACAAAACATCTACGTGGGAATCCAGTGCGTATCAAACGACGCATTCATCCTCTTCGTAGATGATGTCACCATCACCGGATCAGTCTCAAATGAAGACGGTGTAGCTCCTGTGTTTACCACAGAACTCAAAGGAAACTATCCGAACCCCTTCAATCCTGAAACCACCATCCGCTACAGCGTGAGAGAAAACTCTCCCGTCACCATCGACATCTTCAACGTCAGGGGTCAGCGCGTGCGCAGACTCGTGAACGAAACTGTCAATGCCGGTGACCACACTGTAGTATGGCATGGCACAGATGATAATGGTCGCTCTGTATCCAGCGGCATCTACTACTTCAAGATGAATGCCGGCAAATACAGCTCAACCAAGAAAATGATCATGATGAAATAAGCCTATCGGCTGTTTCACAAGACACAAAGGAGCCCTCGCAAGGGGGCTCCTTTTTTTGATCGGATGGGGCACAAGCGGATAGCGAGGGTGAGTCTTGGGCTAATGCATGGTGCTTGCGCAAGAGTTTTTAGCTGCCCATCCGGGAAGGAGGCTTCGTCTCTATAGATTCCGGATAAGCCTCACTCCGTTCGACTTTCCGGAATGACTAATCTAGGGCTGGTAGTGAAGATACGGAATGACTAATCTAGGGCTGGTAGTGAAGATACGGAATGAATAATCTAGGGCTGGTAGTGAAGATACGGAATGAATAATCTAGGGCTGGTAGTGAAAATACTGAATGACTTGTTTTGGTGTGGTGAGAACAAGGCAAAAGGTGCACAGAGACATCATAATTCTACATCGTAGATCGTACATTGTTCATTCGATTTGCCGCGCCAACTACGAACTAAGAACTACGAACTAAGAACTCTCTAAGTCCTTATTTTCTCACCGCTTGCACGCTCGACCGGTGAGCGACCGGTGAGGAAGGCATGAGCGAGCCCTATTTTGCAAGCACTTACGAGCTTAAAAAAACGTGATTTTGCATAGAATGCGTGTCATGCTGATTTGCTCGAGAAAACAACTGTCCTATCTTTGATGTGCGAGATCAGGCATCGATCTGTCTTTGCAAAACCAGCATATTGTGTTGGATGCCATCCTCCATTTCCCAAAAACGGAACTTGTGATCCATCAAAAGCTGCAAGTGCATGGCGAGCTCATCTGAGAGGATGATGCTGATGTTTTTTCGGGGACCAAAGAAGTATTGGAGATAGGGCAGATCTTCAGCAAGGGTAGCCTTTGGCTCTGAGAGCAGGGTGATGGATCTGTCACCTGTCGTGCCGAGGAGGAAACTTAGGTTTGGGCTCCGGTAGATCTCGGCATGCTTCCCGATAAAGGGCAGGTTGGCGAGCCTACTGTGAACGGCATGCCAATTCAGCGGAAGGTATTCGGGATAGTACTCAAAGATTTCCGCGTTAAAATCCCGGATCCGTCTTGGTTTGGCGACGCGATGCAGTCCGCGGCGTTCCATATAGAAGAAGCCATTTTGCTTTTTGAAGCCAAACTTCTGTGTGAGATGTGAGCTTTGGGGGTTTGCGAAGTAGATGCAGCACTCAAAGCAGCAGGCGGGATCTTTCTTGACCAGATTCTTGGCAAAGTCAAAGAGAGCAAGATTCATCAAACCCGCTATGCCTTTTCCGCGGAATCGAGGGTGCACGCGCAGGCCTTCGATCCAAAGGACATTATTTGGGAATCTGCTGAGCTTGATGCAGGAGATTACTTGGGCTTGGTATTCGCAGACAAAGAACCAATCTTCATCCATCCATCGATCTAGGATCTCCGGCAGATAATCGTGCCCACCCCAGGTTTTTTGGGCGATGTAAAGCAGATCTTGCCGATCCGTGTGGCGTGCCAGTCTTACGGTGCATTCATCAATATTAAACATGGATTCAAGAGCTGGGTTTGAGAGCATTTGGTCAAGAGCAAAAAATCTATTTTGTGTTTCTTTGGTAAGACAGGGTGCATCTCTGCCCTTATTGATCGGGAAGCGGTCAGCTCATTTGGCGCAAAATTGTGAAAACTGTGAGAGAAATCACGAGTCCAAACCAAAAAAGTATTTGACATAATAAGGCATTTGTATGCTTTGGATAGTTAATGAGATCTAATTATAGTAATGTACAAATAGGAGTGAAGCGTATGAGGTTGGACAAACGTCGCCTTATCCCGATTTTGCTTGCCGTGTTTATCTTTAGCGTCAGCTTGATAATGGCACAGCAGCATGAATCAAAAGACGATAACATAGTTGGAAATTTTCAGGTAACCGACGTTCCTGCCGATGATGGTACGGGGCTGATGTTATCCTGGGAACCACTGGATCGCAGTAAGAGGATCATTGAATACCGCATCTATCGGGGGATCACCCCGGACCAGCTCTTTTTCTTGGAATCTATCCAGGTAAATCCCAAGAGCCCGGTGGTTTCCGATCAAATGTTCTATTATGACAATTCTGCCAGCGAGATCCTGGACGCCAGTTTCCCCGGCAAGCTACGCCTGGAAAAGGGTCAACCGGATGATGGTATCCTGTATCGCAGGCCTCCCAGGGATCTGAAGTTTACGGCAACTTTGCTGGAAAAATATCAGATGATCTCCTTGGCAGAGCGCAAGCAGTTTTATCACAGAAGCCGTGAGATCGTGGAAGAATATGACTCATCCAGTGATCCGGTAAACAGCTATGCCGGGTTGAGATCAAATCAGCAAACTGTGTTGGCTCTGCTCAAGCCGGGCGAGACCTACTACTACACCGTTGTAGCGGTAGACGAGCGTCAGAGAATGCTCCCCCATGCCCCGGTGACTGCCGGAGTGCCGATCCCCAATGCTCCGGAAGCATCTCCCGCTCTTTATAGCGTCGTGATGCCGGACACCGGCGAGCTTCGTTTTGAATGGGAATATCCCATTTACAAGGACGCCCTAGTCCAATATCGCATCCTGCAAGTAAGTGATATGCCTGCCCAAGAGTGGGAAGAGCGTAGTCAGGATCCTCAAGCGGCTCTTGCCAATGCCAGAGAAATCGCTAGCGGTCAGGTTGCAGCAGGAAGCTTGCCAAATTACACTGTGGTGGAAGTAGGCGAGGATATCGACAGCTACAAAGATGCAGTATTTGCTTTGCAGCTTTTTGATTATTATGGTGCTTCATCAGTCTCCCCGATATCCAAACCGCGTGTGCTAAACAGCGACGCCTTGCCACCCCGCACAGATTTTTATGTGGAAGACAAGCCCAATGACAAGGGTGACAGACTCACAGTCGTCTGGGACAATCCCATCGTCTTCGTAGTCAAAGTCACTGCTCTGAATGCCGATAATAGCAGGCTTAGGATCAACTATCAGCTCAATATGACCGAAACTCAGCGAGTGGACGACATATGGTTTGATTTCTACGATCCCGAGACCGGCGAGCACATTGAGAAGATCAAAGAATTCTATCAGGACAATGCGATCGTCATCAATCTTCCTGATGGATATGAGTTCCAGAAAGGGCTCAAGGTCAAGATCACTCTCACCGGAGAAGGCTTACAAGGCGAGGATATCCCCGAAGATTATGTGATCGAGCAAGATCTCAGATATGAACCCGCCATGATCACCTTGGTTCCGAGTCGTGCCTTGTATCGCAATGACAGAGACGTTTCCAGGGTTTACAACGTGGTCTACAGACAATATATGCACTCCCCGATGTGGCGCTTAGTGATGCGCAACACATCCTTTGACAATTCCTTGGACGTGGTGGTGCCTTATAGCTCCATGGTTCAGAAATTGGTGCATGGCATCAGCTACACCGAAGGCGATTCCTTGGTGATGTATCTGAATACCCCTGCCGGCGTCGAGCGCAAGACTCGTGCTCTTAGACCCGGCGATCGCAAAGGCGCATATGCTCTCTTGGATCACACGGTAGACTTCACTTGGGATCACGACAATCAAGTGATGGTCAGAACCAGTATCTTCAAAGATGCTGCCCGCAAAATGCACGAAGAGACGGTTAGTGCAGCCGAAGCCAGATTGGCAGAGCTTCAAGAGCTCAGAGCTCAGAGCACCGATGCGGCAGAATTGGAAGGGATTGATGCCGAGATTCAAAGGCAAGAAGCCATCCTAATCGCCCATACTCAAAATCCGATTGTGGACGAGGCCTTCAAGGCAAATAGCAATCGCAGCAGGGTCAAACATGTGCTAAGCGCTTTTGATGATTTCATGCGTCGCCAAGCCTTCAAGGTGGTCAAGACCGATGCTCGCGGTCTCTTTGTGGAGTCCGAGCCGGAAATGATCAATGGTGAGCTTGTCTATCACATGCCGATCTCAAATTGGTTTGACAACAACAAATATGTGACCCTTTTTACCACGCTGCTTTTCTGCTTGATCGTGGTGATCTTTGTGCAATTGGCAAAACGCGGAAAGGATCTGTATATCCGTCCGATCGCCGGACTGCAAGAGATCGACAACGCCATTGGTCGCGCTACTGAAATGGGACGCCCGATGCTGTATTGCATGGGTAACGGATCCATCTCGGATGTGGCAACGATCGCATCCATGGGAATCCTGGGTCTGGTAGCCAGACGCGCCGCGGAATATGACACAAAGCTCATCGTGCCGTGCTATGACTACATCATCATGCCCATCGCCCAAGAGATCGTGCGAGAAGCCCACTATGCCGTGGGACGTCCCGACACTTATGATCGGAACAACGTGTTTTATCTGACTAATGTGCAGTTTGCCTATGTGGCAGGCGTAAATGGCATCATGATCCGTGAACGCATGGCTACGAACTTCTTTATGGGATTCTTTGCAGCGGAAGCGCTATTGATGACGGAGACAGGAAACGCCGTTGGAGCCGTGCAGATTGCCGGAACTGACGCCATTACCCAGATCCCCTTCTTTATCACTACCTGCGATTACACCCTAATCGGAGAAGAATTGTATGCCGCCAGTGCCTACCTGAATCGTGAGCCGATGCTATTGGGCACACTCAAAGCTCAGGACTATTTCAAGTTTGTGATCCTCACCGTAGTGATCATCGGCGCAGTCCTATCCAGCTTCCAGATTACTGGATTAACCCTTCTGATGCCAGAGAAATAAACGAGGTTTTCAATGAAGAAGACAATACCACTATTAATCGTGATCCTCGGAGGTCTGATATGGGTTGCCTGGGCTTTTAGTCCGCACTATGTCCTCCAGGAAGTGTTTTATAATCAATTCTACCTGCCCTGGGTCTATGCGATGTCATCCTTCGCTATGCTCTTGGGCGTGCTGTCCCTTTCAATGATGCATTCAGCGAAGATCAAGAGAAAAGCCCCGAAATGGCAATATAGCTATTTCTTCTTTGCGAGTTTCGTCATCACCTGCTTGGCAGGATTTATCGGTGGAACCCAAAAGGGCGGACTCTTTATGTGGATGTTTGAGAACGTTCAGATGCCGATGAGTGCGACGATGTTTTCGCTCTTGGCGTTCTATATGGCATCAGCAGCGTATAAGGCATTCCGTGCACGCAGCCCGGAAGCGACCGTGCTGTTGATAGCCGCAATCGTAGTGATGTTGGCGCAGGTGCCTCTGGGAGTGCAGATCTCTCGTCATCTTCCCACCTTCTCACAATGGATCTTGGACGTGCCAAACCTGGCTTCCAAGCGCGGCATCATGCTGGGCGTGGGGCTTGGCTCTGTGGCTACTTCACTTAAGATATTACTCGGAATCGAACGCTCATATCTGGGCGGCGGTGATTAATAGGGAGTTTTGGAATGAATATATTTGAAAGAATGCAAAAACTCGATCGCCGCTGGATCTATATCGTGGTGGCATTAGCGATTATAATCCCGCTGATGATACCATACGATTCGGATAACGTCACTACTCCTCCGACCGAGAATCTATATCAGATGATCGATAGCTTTGCCGGTCGCGAAGATCGCGCCATCCTCCTTAGTTTCTATCACGATGCAGCCACGATGCCGGAGCTCTTCCCCATGGAAGTGGCAATCCTGCGTCATGCTTTCGAGCGCAACGTGAAAGTCTTTACCCTCACTTGGATGCCTGCCGGCGCTCCCATCATCGAATATGCCATCAATACCGTGAAAGAGGAATTTCCTGATATTCAAAGCGGTGTGGATTACTGTAACTTCGGTTACAAACCCCAACCCTTTGCGTTGGTCTTGGGCATGGGCGACAACATCGCCAACACCATGAACACCGATGCCGAAGGACGCAAGCTGGAAAACCTGCCGATCATGAGAGGCATCAACAACTATAGCGAGATGAACCTTGTAATCGAGTTCTCAGGTTCCGTTGCAGGCGCTACTTGGATCACCTATGCCCGTCCCAAATATGGACTCAATGTGGCAGTGGGCGTGACCGCTGTGATGGCTGCCGACCTCTATCCCTATCTGCAATCCGGCCAATTGGTGGGAATGCTCTCCGGTCTCAAAGGTGCTGCGGAATATGAGAAGCTGGTGGATGTCTTTGCCGCTTATCGTGATCCCACCCGGGATTATAGCATCACCCATGATGAAGATGGAAACAGAATCTTGCCGGGACGCCCCTTTGGCAGAGAGATTCTCGAGGATGAATCTACCAAACGACTCATCCGGATTACTACTCAGACCGAGGCAGAATTTACTATGGATCAGTTTGCCGCGTTTAGCGCCAAACATCCGGATCATATTCCCCTCCTCAATAGACTCGGCGAAGTGCGAGACGGCAAGATGATCGTGGATATCTCCCAGATAAGTCCCGAAATGCGGGAAGAGATGGGCGAATTCCTATATCAAGAGCTGTATCGCCTCACCGGAGACACCCTGTATAAATTCAAGGTTGCTCGCATCGGCATGAATGCGCAAAGCGTAGCCCACATCATGATCATTGTGTTCATTATCTTGGGTAACGTGGGTTACTTCATCCAAAAAGCACGTGCGGCAAAGAACTAAGAGGAGGATGAAATGAGTTTCGAATTATTTAGCAACCTGGTAGGAGCCTTTTTCACTCTGTGTATCTTCTCCTTCCTGTACAAAGATAACCCCTTCTACCAAGCGGCAGAGCAGATGCTCGTGGGCATCTCCCTCGGATATGGCTTGGTCTATACATACGAACGCGTGTTTGTGCCCTACGTATATCAGACGATCGCCATCAAACATCAGTTTGTGCTGATCATCCCTGCTCTCTTGGGTATGCTCTACCTCTTGCGTTTTTCCCGCAAGCTCGGCTGGCTCTCCCGCTATCCCATCGCCTTCTCGATGATGGGTGTGGGTATGGGCGTGCCGATGGGTATTCACGCTGCGATCTTGGTGCAGATGCGCCAAGCAATGGTTCCGATCGAGACCCTCAACCTCTTCCTGATCTTCATCGGGACGATTGCGGTCTTGCTCTATTTCTTCTTCTCAAAAGCCCACACCGGGGTCTATGGGAAGTTTGTAAATGTCGGAAAATGGTATATGATGATCGGCTTTGGAGCTTCATTTGGTCTCACCGTGATGGCTCGTATATCGCTACTGATCGGTCGTATCCAGTTCCTGGTTAACGATGTGTTCCAGATGATCATCAAGTAACTATAAAGCAGTATGCCCGGCGTAAGGTTCAGCTTTGCGCCGGGTTGCTGTATTTTACCTGATCCCTGCCGGGGGAGAGATACCGGCATCCAGCTTTGCCCTTATTATCATGGGGATAACATGAAAAAAGCTACAATATTCAGCCTTCTGCTGATAGTCCTGTGCTCGCTGCTGCCCTTGGCTGCAGAGCAAAACCGAAAGCTACAGATTCGGGAATTTAGCGCTTATGATCTTCCGGACGATGACGGAAGCGGAGTGATCCTCAGATGGATCCCTCTTGATAAAGAACATCGCATTATAAAGTACAACATCTATCGGGGAAGCTCTCCCGATTCTCTGTTTTTGCTCAGCTTCTTGGAGGTTGATCCCAGGCTGGGAGTTTTGGCGCCCTTTCTATATTATTATGACACCGGAGATCAGCCGCTTGTGGAGTTTGAAAGCTCCCCTCGCACACTGAGGAAAGAAAAGCACCAAAGCCCCGACAGTCCTCTGTATCAGAAGTTCCCGCTTGATCACCGGCTCTTGGGCAAGATCTTGGAAGACTATTCCACCTATGCCTTGGTCAGATCCCGCGTTCTTCACAATCGCTCGCGGGAATTCAAGAAGGACGATGCTCAATATAGCTCGCTCAAGCTCACCCAACTCGAAGGCATCTACGCAATCCCCAAAGCCGGACATCACTACTACTATGCCGTTGCGGCTGTGAACGAACGTGGTCAGATCATTGCCGCCTCAGATGTTTCAGAAGTCATGCCGATCGACAATGCCCCGGATGCCACAGCCATCTTACACAGCAGCTACTATCCCGATCTTGGGCAGATGAATTTTGAATGGAGTCCCCCGACCGGTGCGCAGGACATAGCCGTGTGGGAAGGCTGGCTATATCCCAAGGCTTCTCTTGATCAGGACGACATTATGCCCACTGATTGGCAGGAAGAGGGCATCCAGATCTTTGAGATCCCCAATCTTTATGCCGGCGCGTCATACTATCACACTGAGGATGTCAGTTGGCTGGATGTGGATCCCCGGGATTCCGTCGTGCTGCTTTCTTATCGGGACTATGAAGATCAGTCGGCGCACGTGAAAGCAAGGACCTTCCGCAGCTTGGACGCCTCCCGTTTGCCGATCTTGCCCGATTATCAGGTCATGGACAAACCCAATGACAAAGGGGATGTGAACCTCGTATCCTTTGGCAAGCCTCTGGCATACATCACTTTGGCAGAATACACCGATCGCCGTCACCGCAGGCTCAAATTCAACTATGAGATCTCCGAAAACGAGCTTTACATCGTTGACAGGATCCACTTCACCTTCAAGTCAAAGGATGGTGCAATCATCGGCGAAGTCACTGAACAATATGTGGATAAAGTCATCCACCTAGATCTGCCGGAAGAGCATCGCGACATGAATATCTTCAAAGCAGAGATGGCAGTGCAGCTCTTGGGCGAGAAGGATTTTGAAGCCGAGACTGTGAGTCAGGACATCACATACAATGATTACTTCCGTCGGTTTCAGCCGCAGGATACATACATTGAGGATCTGGACGTTGCCCGACTCTATTTTGACGTGCTCCGAATGTCCCAAGTAGAGTGGGATTTCGCCTCCGGAGTTCGCGCCAATGCTCTGACTCGCACTTATGAACACACTATTCCCTTTGAAGACTATCTTTTCCGTCCGATCCAGGGCTATGATGACGCCAGCGGCAGATTTCTCTTTGACGTTCGTCTGGCTTTGGGCACTGATCCCGAGCAGGGCATAAGCTTTGATGTCCCTCTTTACAGGGATGCTTTCACCCATGAGATGACGGAGCGTGTCTCGCGCATTGCCGAGCTCAAGGTAGCGCTTTCCGAAGATCCCGACAATGAAGATCTGGCATATGATCTGGACTATCTGCAGGCGGAATACGACTTTATCACATCTCATCCCGCCTATCTGGAAGGCTCTGAAGCGAGATCTCCCGGAGCCTGGACGAAGATCATGCTGCGGCATAGAGATCGAGCCCAAAGAACATACCAATACCGGCTCCTTGCCACCGATAGCCGCAGCGCGTTCGTGATCTCGGAGATCTATCAAGCTCCGGATGGCAGCACTTGGCTTATGCCACAACCACAGTGGTTTGATCGCACCAAGACTATGACCCTCTTTGCGTCCATTCTTCTGGTTATCTTGGTGGTCTATGCCATCTACATCACTCGCCGCAAGGAAGTCTATATCCGCCCGATAGCAGGCTTACAGGAGCTGGACAATGCCATTGGTCGCGCCACGGAGATGGGGCGTCCGGTGATGTTTGTGCCGGGTTGGGGCTCATTGGGAGATGTCTGCACGATCGCGAGCCTAATGATTCTGGCGCAGGTTGCCAAGAAGACGGCTGAATATGACATTCGTCTGATTAATCCCCATTGTGACTATATGGTGCTTCCCCTAGCGCAAGAGATCGTCTCCACGTCATACAGCGAGATCGGACGCCCGGATTCATTTAACCAAAATGATATCTTCTTTGTGAGCTATGATCAGTTCCCCTTCTGTGCCGGGGTGAATGGAATCACGGTGCGGGAACGGGTCGCAACGATCTTCTACATGGGCTTCTTCAATGCCGAAGCTCTGCTGCTCACGGAGACCGGCAATGCCGCAGGAGCAATCCAGATCGCTGCCACAGACGCTGTCACACAGATCCCCTTCTTTATCACTACTTGCGATTACACACTAATCGGGGAAGAGTTTTATGCCGCGAGTGCATATCTTTCCCGCAATCACGACATGGTTAGCATGCTCAAAGCGCAGGACTATTTCAAGATCATCATCGTCTTTGTGGTGGTCTTGGGCACTTTGCTGTCCACCCTGCAATACAGCAGCTTCATCCATGCCTTTCCGCTTGAATAGGAGGACTATATGGAAAAGATCCCTACTTCGACCCTCAAACGCCTCCCCCAATATCTGGAGGTACTCAAACGCCTAAAAAGGGCAGGACTCAAAGAAGTCTCTGCCACCAAGATCTCAGTGTTTTCGGACATCCATCAGACCCTGGTGCGCAAAGACATCGCCTTCACAAAGACTAGTGCCGGCAAAAAAGGATATAAGGTGGCAGACTTGCAGCAAGGTATAGAAGAATTGCTAAACTGGGTGGACACATCTTCCAGCATCCTCGTGGGAGTCGGACATCTGGGCAGTGCGCTCCTGGGCTATCAGGAGTTTTCTCAGCGCGGTCTTTCGATCGTCGCGGGATTTGACAACGATCCCGAGATCATCGGCTCCAAGGTGCATGGCGTGCCCGTCTATTCGGCTCTGGATATCGCAGCTGTGGCACAAAAAGACCAGATTCGCATCGGCATCATCACCGTCCCGCCCGATTCCGCTCAATTGATTGCAGATCTGATGGTTCACAGCGGCATCAAAGCGATCTGGAATTTTACTCCCCACAAGATCATCGTCCCGCCCGAGATTATCGTCGAGTATGTGGATATGTTTGCCTCTTTGGCAGTGCTTTCACGGCGCTTGGCAGAGCAACACTAGGATCTATCTTGCTGGAGAACAAGAATTATACTTGACGGATTTGCCCTGCTCATGTACTGAATTTGACAAGAATAATATGATGATAAGAGAGGAAGCATCAATGAGTTTTGACTACCAAAAGATTCGTGATCAATTGGCAGCTCCCAAAGCCGATTGTGATAAACTCATCCGGGAGATGAAAGATATCAAGATCAACCTGGAGAACCCCTATTCCGAATTTTTCAACGGATATCGCTTGATCGTTCTGCAAGCGTGGGATTTTGCCCGGAAACTGGAAAAAGACCCACTGTTAAAGAGCATCCCGCTAAGCGAGCTCAAAGCCATCAACAAGGATTTCTACGCTTCGCTTGATCCCGAGAATGGCTATAATAAATGCCTTGGGAATCCGGATTATGCGCATGAGGTATATGGCCCGCAGATGGGAAGCTTGATCAGCGCCATCTTCACCCAAGCCTATGGCAGCAGAAGACATCTGATCAATGGCGACTTTGTGGCGACCAAGGTCACGCTAGACATCTTCTTCCGCCTGCTGGATCAAGCTGATATGCCCGAGTATGAAACCTGGCTTAAGATCTACAAAGAAGAAAGCACCAAAAACTTGGAGTTTAGGACAAACGCAGCCCATGCCATGCGCTTTTGCCCGGAATTTGACGTATATTTCAATATCGTGCGCGATGCTGACCTGGATGACATCCGCTATCTATACCGCTATGGCGTCTATCTCACCGACCACGACGTCAAGATGGCTGACTTTATGCGTAATTATCCCCCGCAAGAGCTGGCAGCCATAGCCAGATTCTTTGTCAAAAGCTGGGTTGATGGCTTTGTCCGCAGCAAAAAGGACTACCGCAAAAAGCGCTATGCAAATCTCATGATCCCCGTGGGCATGGAAGCTCTGGGTAGATTGGTTATCGATGAGCTGGAAAAGATCGGGATCACCGCGCTGGTGCCACTGCCCCACACCATCGGCATCAATCGTCAATATGGCTATGACCACCGTTATGACAACGCTCTCACCCTAGATAGAGAGCTCATGGAAGCCGGCTTGAGCGCCATGCAAAAGAGCCTTGAGAGCCTCCAAGACATCATTGCTCTTCAAGCAGGACCGCTATATCTGGAACTCTTTGGAGAGACGCCCTTTTCTCCCAAAGCAAAGTCCTCCACTCTCAAACCCTCAGAAGAGCAACAGCTGCTCATGCGCGAACAAGGTGCTCGCGGCGGACAGCTCTACTATCAATACTACAAGCGAGATGAAGCTAGCTTTAGCATCATAGCCTTCCCCTCAGCCGAGATCGGTGAGAAATTCCCCGAGATCTTTGCTGACACCCTCAAGATCAACCTTCTGGATAGTAAACGCTATGCCGAGATCCAACAGAAGATCATCGATGTGCTGGATACCGCGGACTACGTCCATGTCAAAGGCAAAGCCGGCAATGACACCGACATCAAAGTGCAGATGCACAGCCTCAAAGATGCCACCCGCGAGACTCTCTTTGAAAATTGCGTGGCGGACGTCAACATCCCTGTGGGAGAAGTCTTTACATCTCCTGTCCTCAAAGGCAGCACCGGGACATTGCATGTGGAAGATATCTATCTGGGAAGCCTGCGCTACTTCAATCTCAAGATCAATTTTGAAGATGGCTGGGTCAAAGACTATTCCTGCACAAACTTCGATGACCCCGAAGAAGGCAAAAAGTATATCCACGAAAATCTACTATTGCCACACAAGACCCTTCCCATCGGCGAATTTGCCATCGGCACAAATACCACTGCCTATCAGATCGCCAAAAAGCATGATATCATGGCGCTGCTTCCGATCCTCATCATCGAAAAGATGGGCCCTCACTTCGCCATCGGAGATACCTGCTTTAGCCATGAAGAAGATTCACCACACCCCAGCTTCGTAAATGGCAAAGAGATGATAGCTGTCGAAAATGAACAGTCTGCCACCCGCAAAGAAGATCCCGTGAATGCATATCTGATGAAACACATGGACATCACCCTGCCATATGAGATGCTTGAATCCATCGCGGCAGTGGATAAAGACGGCAAGTCCACAGACATCATACGCGATGGACGTTTTGTGGTGCCGGGCACGGAAGAGCTCAATATTCCCCTAGAAGAAATGGATGCGTAGATCCTGATCAATCAAAGCTTTGTATAAAGCGACACTGTATAGCCCCGGGCGCCGGCTCGGGGCATTTTCTTTAGCCCTCCTCGACTCGCTCAGGTTTCCCAAAACCAGTCATAGCAAATCCGATTTTCGGCGCAGAGGCAAATCGCGTAAGTCCTTATTTTCTCACCGCTTGCACGCTCGACCGGTGAGCGACCGGTGAGCAAGGGGTGAGCGCGCCCTATTTTGCAAGCACTTACGCGCCCAAATTTGGTAGTCGGAGTGGCTTTTCCCGTCCATCCGGGCAGAGAGCCGGGAATTGCTTCTAGACCCTCTAAACCAAATCGTGTTAATTAGTGTAAATTCGTGGACAGATTATAGATTCCGGATAAGCCTCACTCCGTTCGACTTTCCGGAATGACTAGCGTAGGGGCGGTGCTAAGATACGGAATGACTAGTGTAGGGACGGCTTCTAGCCGCCCAATGCTGTTCGTTCTATAGATTCCGGATACACTTCTTTGCCCCACAAAACTGCTGCGCAATTTTGCGGGGACCCCGAATCGCTTCGCTTCGCGTTCCGGAATGACTAATGTAGGGGTGCTAGGTAGTTTCTATAGAATCCGGATACCCATGCCCAGGATGGCCGCATACGGCATTATGGTAAAAAAGTTCTTGACACAAAACACTGATCTTTTATGGTCAGCACATATGGCTTAAGAAGCTAATATTAAGAGATATAGAAGTGACATTAAAGCGCCTTAGCTTTCGGCTTGGCTTATCCAAAAAATCCCAAAGGGGTGAGATATGATAAAAAACATTAAAGTAGTGAACCGACATTCACAGGTGATGGAGCTGGCGAATCAGCTTAAGTTTGACATCTTGCGCGAGCTCATTAGTTCCGCGGCGACTTGTCAGCAGCTTGCGACCGCCTTGGGAGTGAGCAAGCAAAAGATCCACTACAATCTCAATAAGCTTATGGAAGAAGAGCTCATCGAGATCGTGGAGGATCTTCCAAACAATGGCAAGGAAGTATACTATCGTGCGACAGCCAAGAACTACATCCTGGATTTTGTCTTGGGAGAGCACATAGGTGAGGATACCATCAATGGTCGGGGAGTAATTCAGAGCATTTTGCAGAGTGAATACAATCTATCGCTTTCCTCGATAGCCGCGAAGATTCTCAAGCAATCCTTGCGATTGCGCGCGCGGCAGAAGCTTTTGATCGTGACCGGCAAATACAATCTTCCTTTGGTGGAGAAGATCCTTTTGGAAGCCGGCAGGCACAATATTCGCACTACCTTGATTTATCAGGATGCCGAGATCTTGCGTGCCAAATATGAGGAATATTCTTTGGCGGCATTCAATGCGGATTACGACTATTTTAATCGGCTTTTAAAGAGTCATGACGCCTATCTGAATCTCAATGGCGAAGCTCGCAACATCTTGCTTAAAGACCCGGACAAGCTAAAGCTGAGATTGGGTCATTTTGCCCGCAGTGGAGAGATCATCCGAGCCAAGAAGATCCGAGTGGGGATGATGCCGGGACTGATGAATGACACCTTGTCGGACAAAGCCATCGAGAGTGAGCTGCAGTTCTGGAAGGCTCTGGATGTGGATTATGAATATCTGGCACGCGAGACTTTGGCTATTTGCGATCAATACAAAGACAAAGAGCTGATTGAGATCAGTGGAAATGACTCGAGGCTGAAGTTTATGATCAAAGGGATCATGGCGGACACCGGCTCCTTTACTGATAGTCCCTGCCAGAGCTTTGCGATCAATTATCCCGGCGGAGAAGTCTTGATGGTGCCGGCAGAAGGCACTATGAATGGCGAGATTCACGGAGATGTGGCATACGCGTATGGTCAATTGATCAAGAAACCGAGGCTGGTGATTCAGAACAACGAAGTAAAGAGTTTTACCGCCGAGACCAATGAGTCGCTTCTGGCAAAAGCGCTCCTGCAAGGCGGAATAGATGGCCGTAAAGTAGCTTTGGTGACCTTGGGGACCAATCCCAATGTTTCCCTGGCAAACATCGATATATCATTTAAGCAAAAGTCACGTGGCCTGCTCTCGTTGTATTGGGGCGAAAACCGCTCCTTAGGCGGCAACGTTGCAGGCACATTTGAGTGGTTTTTACAAATTGAGAATCCACAGATAATAAGCAAACCATGAGGTATAAGATGAAAACGACACTAAGCACAGTCCTCCTTCTGATGTGCGCTGCCCTACTATTTGGGCAGTGGCACATCGATGAGGGATTCGAAGGTTCCAGCACTCTTCCGGATGGCTGGATTTATTATGACGATGGCGACGGAATGACATGGCGGATTCACGAGAACCCCAGCTTTGCCCACAGTGGCGAGCGTATGGCGTTCGTGGATAACTATCTGCCAAACCAGAACGCAGATTGGCTGATCACGCCGCAGATCTCGATTAACTCCTCCGACATCCTAGAGTTTTATACACGAGCGTGGTTTGGCACAGAAAGCATCAAGGTCTATGTCTCCACCACCGGAAATCAGATCGGGGATTTTAACACCTTACTGCATCACGAGATGGATTTTGGCACAACTTATCAGCATGTAAGCGTCTCCTTGGATTCCTATGCGGGGATGGATATATATGTGGGATTCCTCTGGGAATGCGAGACTTATGGAGTTATCATCGATGATGTGCGCATCGGGCAAGAAGCGAGCGTCGATCCCGAGCTGAATCTCCCGGATGAGATAGCTTTCTTTGCAAGCGAGACTCACACTGTGGATTTTGCTGAATACATAGTAGTCACAGACCCAGAATCTGCTATCTTGAGCGCGGAAGAAAACGACTTTATCCAGATCGATATAGATGGTTTCGAAGTCAGCTTTAGCGCCATCGACTACATCGGCAGCCAAGAGATTACTTTCACTCTTCTTGATGAGATGTCTATGCAAAGCGTGGATGCAAGCGTGACGGTGACCGTGATGGAAGATCCCATGGCGGATCTGTATATCATGGAGGTCATCTCACCTTCTGATATGGAGTTTATGAACATTGAGATATTCCCTGCCCTGACGCTTGGAAATTCCGGTACGCTGGATTTTGAAGATAATCTGGAGCTTGAGCTGCGGGTATACAATGCACAAGATGATCTGCTATATAGTCACTTGCATGTTTCTCTGCTTGATCTGCCTGCGGGGGAAACTGTGCATCTGGAATTTTTCCAAGCCTATACCCCCACCGAAGAAGGCGAACAAAGGTTTGTCTTTGAGATCCTCACTGAAGACGACAATCCGGCAAACAATATCTATGAGATCACCATCAATGTGCTGCATCGTATCATGGAAGGCGGACCGGATGACTTTGGCTACTTCTTTGTGGACAGCAATCTCCCGGGCGGGCCGGAGTATGATTGGATCGACATTTCCGAGACGGGGATTTCCACCATCATGTATGGCGTCTCGTCTTGGTCTGGCGACGACAATTTTAGCGAGCCAATCCCCTTGGGCTTTGAGTTTCCTTTCTATGGTGAGATTTACAGCACAGCGCATGTGGATATTAATGGTGAGATTCTCCTTGCGGAGAACAATTGGTATCGTCCCTATCCTGATATAGGTTGGGACAATGACGGCAACATGTTTAACTATATGTATCCCATCCCGGGCTACGCCCAGATGCCGGCTCTCATCGCGGTCTATTGGGATGATCTGGAAGCTGATGAAGGCATCGGAAATGTCTATTTTGAGAGCTTTGGCACAGCGCCCGAGCGTTATGCGATCATTCAATGGGACGATCTCAGATTCCGCGCCGGCAGCGGAGGGGACAGTTTGCTCAAATTCCAAGTAATCCTTCATGAAACAGGCGAGATCAAGATGCAATATCACACCGTAGCGACAGGTCAGACTGGAGCGAGCATCCCTCACGACAATGGTCTCAGCGCTACCATCGCGATCCAAAACGAAGCTGCAAATGCCGGGCTTACATATCTGCGTGAGATAGTTCAGGGCAGTAGCTACATCGGCATCGAGCCCGCCGGGAACATCTTGCACGATGAGCTGGCGATCCTCTTTTATCCGGGTTTGGACGAGCAAGCTCCGATCATGACTCATAAACCCGTGGGCAATACCTTTGCCGAGAGCATGGAGTTTGTCGCCAACATGACGGATATGTCTCTGCCGCTGGATGCCAGACTGGTCTATGACATCGGAAGTGGGTGGCAAGAGCTGAGCGCGACGACGATCGATGGCAGCGACTACTATTTCTTCGTGCCATCTCTGCCTCAAGGCTCCCAAGTGAGATACTACTTTACTGCTGAAGACAGTGAAGGAAATCTTGGCAATCTCCCGGATGCCGCGCCGGCGGAATACTATAGCTTTCGGATCTTGCCGACGGCGGATACTGAGCTGCTCATCGCTTATAGTGGCAATCAGGACTATCAGAGAATAGAGCTCCCGGTCTACCAAGCAGCTTTGGACGAGCTGGGAATGGACTATGACATCTACGATTGGGAAGAATATCCCAACTACTCCTTCCCGGCACAGTATAAAGGCATCATTGCTTATGCCAACACAGGCACAGCCTCGGATAAGATGTATAACTTTGCGCAGGAGCTGATCAACTATCTGGATCTGGGGACTGATGAAGAACCCAAGAATCTATGGTTCTCATCCGATAACCTCGCCAGCAGCCAGCATGCGCATCCAAACTCCAGCGTTATCCGCAAAATGATGTCGGGATATTTCCGCACATCCTATGTGCCCACCGGTTTTGGCGGGGGAACAAACGGACTGGGCGGACCAAACAATATCAATTATGAACACGGCACCATTCGCGCTCTCCCCGGCACTCCGGTGGGAACGGTGAATCGCGAGTATCCCGTTTATGCAAACAGTCCGGATTGCATCTTCCCAAACAACGCCGCTGGAGATCCCTATGTGGATGAAGTGCCGTATCCTGAGATCGGCGCAATCTACGTGTATTCATTTGAAGGTGGACCAATCAATGGGCAAGCATATCTTCACGATGGAGTTAATGCTACAACGGTCGAGACGCCATCCTTTCGCACCATGTACTTCAGCTTTGATTTCTCTCAACTCACGGAAGCTGAAGATCGTCTGGAATGGATGAATGATCTCACCTCGTGGTGGCAGATCGGTACAGTAAGCACAGATGATCCCACTGCGCCTGCTCTAAACAGCGGGCTTGAGAGTATCTACCCCAATCCCTTCAATCCAAAGACCAGCATAAGCTACTATCTGGCACAGCCTGAGGAAGTGAGCTTGAGCGTCTATAATCTCAAAGGACAGAAGGTCTTGGATCTGGTCAACGAAAGTAAAGCTGCCGGAAATCATAGCGTAAACTGGGATGGCAAAGATGCATCCGGAAGAGAAGTGGCAAGCGGGATCTATTACCTACGCCTCAGAGCCGGACAGACAAATCAAACCCGCAAAATGACCATGCTAAAATAATCAAAGACACAAAAAAAAGACCTGCTTTCTTGAGGGAAGGCAGGTCTTTCTTGTTTAAAAGAATTAGCGTCTAAAGAAATACTGAAGACCAACGGAAAATGCCATCGTGCTTGACTCATTGGCTCCGCTGCCGTCACCACCGTAATCTCCAAGACCCATCTGGTATCTCATGCCCAGATCAGCGAAGACGCTGCTGCTAAGAGGAAGCAGTACGCCAAGCTTGGGTTGAATATACATGGCTGTGACATTCATGTCTATAGGGGAAATATCCATGGTTATGCTTTGATACTGAAAATCCAAGCCGCCATAGATCCTATTGAGGAAATAGCGTCCACCGACGCCGATGCCAAATGCGCTAATGGAATCGTCATCATAGCTCTCGGATTCGAAGATTAAAATGCCATCGATGCAGACATTGTCTGCTACGAAATAGCCAAATTGCGGACGTAGGGATATGGCGGTGGTGGTTTCGTCATCTGAATCGGCCTTAGACATGCTCAAGGAAGCAGTTCCGCCGAGGTTCATGGTGCCCTTTTCAAAGGCAAAGGCAGAGGTGGCGACGAGTAGAACAACGAAGAGAATAAGTGCTTTCTTCATTTTGGATCTCCTTATTATAGATATATCCACATAATCAATGTCTGCCAATATTTGTCAAGATAAAAGACCGGGTCAAGAGATCCGGGCAGAGGGATTTCCTGTCTTTCTTTGGCTACACTGTGGAAATGTGTCGACTCAGCTCTTAGCTTTATCCTCTTTCTTTCTCATGTTTTCTTCGCGTTCTTTACGATGATAGATGAGGTGCAACTCGAAGCCCACAAAAGCCAGGAAAAGCCCGAGTAATGCTTGGAAACCGATCCATCCTTGGAGGCCAAAGCCTTTCCAAATGAGTAGTAATGCTAAAGCGATAATCGGCCACTCGACGGCGGCGATGTAGTATTTGTGCATAACGTTCTCCACTATTTTTCTCAAGCTTGCAAGAGGGGCAATCTAGGTCAATAAAAAAGTGTTTAGCCAGCTTTAGAGCGAGAAATCGGCGTCTCTGTTACAAAAAAGCATTGACAGAATAGAGTTGCTTCCAAAGTATTGGCATACACATAAGGACACGTGTATATCAAAAGCTAATCCCTGAAAATTTATGGAGGTATATATGCCACAATTGCCGCCAATATGGTATTTGGCGCCGTTTGGTGCTATTTCTGCGCTTGGTTTTGCCTTTTTCTTTTACCGCAACGTAAAAGCCAGTGATCCCGGAAACAAGCGTATGCAGGAGATCGCGGGCTATGTCAGAGAAGGAGCCTATGCGTATCTGGTTCAGCAATACAAAGGAGTGGGCATATTCTTTGCGGTTGCGCTTGCTATCTTTTTGTTTTTGGCATACTATCTGCAGGTCTTGGATCCCATGATTCCTTGGGGTTTTCTCAGCGGCGGCATCATGAGTGGTTTGGCAGGTTTCATAGGCATGAATACCGCCACGATGGCATCCAGCCGCACGGCTCAGGCTTGTTCTGAGAGCCTCAACAAGGGCTTGAAGGTGGCATTTCGTGCCGGAGGCGTGATGGGGCTCACAGTGGTGGGCTTGGCTCTCATAGATATGTCGGCATGGTTTTTTATCCTGAATACGATGGGCTATAGCTTGGAGAAAATCGCGGTGGTGATGCTCTCCTTTGGCATGGGAGCCAGCACTCAAGCTCTCTTTGCTCGTCTGGGTGGAGGGATCTATACCAAGGCAGCGGATGTGGGAGCTGATCTGGTGGGTAAGGTCGAAGCAGACATTCCCGAGGATGATCCCCGTAACCCCGCCACCATCGCGGACAATGTCGGAGACAATGTCGGAGACGTAGCAGGAATGGGAGCGGATCTTTATGAATCCTATGCTGGAAGTGTGCTGGCGACAGCTGCTTTGGGCATGAGTGCGGTCTTACAGCTTTCGGCGGCAAACCCACTTATGAAGGATTTTATGTTCAATTTCATTGCCGCTCCATTAGTTTTAGCTGGGATCGGCGCACTGCTCTCGATCATCGGAATCTTTATCGTATCCACCAAAGAAAATGCGGGGATGAAGGAACTGATGGGAGCGCTGAACAAGAGCGTCTATATCAGCTCTGTCTTGATCGCTGTTGCTTCTTTCTTTGTATGCCGCGCGCTCTTACCCGGTGAATATTATCTGGGCATTTTCATGTCCTCTGTGGTGGGGCTCATGGCAGGCGTCTTGATCGGTCATACGACCGAGATGTGGACATCGCACTCATATAAAGCGACGCGCAACATCGTCAAACAAGGCGAATATGGCTCTGCCACGGTGATTCTGGAAGGGATCAGCGTGGGCATGCTCTCCACCGCCATGCCGGTGATCATCATCTCTGCCGGGATTATGATCGCTTTCGCGGTTTCCGGAGGGTTTAGCCATGTGGAGCTGGGGCTTTATGGCATTGGTTTTGGTGCAGTGGGAATGCTGGCGACCTTGGGCGTGACTCTGGCAATGGATGCCTTTGGCCCGATCGCTGACAATGCCGGCGGCAACGCGCAGATGGCGTATCTTCCCAAAGAAGTTCGCGAACGCACAGACAATCTAGACGCCGTGGGAAACACCACCGCTGCCATCGGCAAGGGATTTGCCATAGGGAGCGCGGCTTTGACGGCTATGGCGCTTTTAGCGGCTTATCTGGAGAAAGTGCGCGATGGATTTGTGATGATGGGCAACAAGCTCGGCGAAGCGCAGTTCTTGGACATCTCATATGGCAGCATCGGAGAACAAGTAGAGGCGTCGACCGCCAGTTTGAGCCAATTTATCGCCTATTATCAGGTTAATCCGCTCAATCCCAAGTTTCTTCTTGGAATCTTCATCGGAGCGATGGTGGTCTATGTCTTTTCCGCTCTCACGATCAAAGCGGTAGGCAAGGCAGCCGGCCTGATGGTCAAGGAAGTGCGTCGTCAATTTACCAGCATGCCGGGCATATTGCAGGGCAAGACCAAACCGGATTATGCGCGCTGTGTAAAGATCTCTACCATCGGAGCACAGCAGCAGATGATTATGCCGGCCATCATCGGAATCTTGACCCCGATCATCGTGGGTTTGATCTTCGGTGTGGCAGGTGTATTAGGGCTGCTCATTGGCGGACTCACCACGGGATTTGTGACAGCCGTCATGATGAACAATGCAGGTGGTGCTTGGGATAACGCCAAGAAATATGTGGAGACAGGAGAAGCCGGAGGCAGTGGCTCGGCGATTCACAAAGCAACGATCGTGGGAGATACCGTCGGCGATCCTTTCAAAGATACAGCCGGGCCATGCATCAATATCTTGATCAAGCTGATGAGCATGGTCTCCATTGTCTTTGGCGGATTTATCGTGGCATACTCGCCCAAGATCGAAGCGCTCTATTCGCCCAAGATCCCGACCGTCATTGAGGCTGAGAGCCAAGAGTCTGAACAAGCGCCGGAGGAAGTCTACACTGAGGACAGCATCATAATAGTGGAATAATCTCAGATAAACGCTATGAAGGCAGGAAGAGATTCCTGCCTTTATTTGCATAGCTGATAGCGCCAGAGATAGTCATCTTCATCAGCTTTGATGGGAAGGTAAATATTGGTTCTTGACAAATATCTTTGCTGTAAAGCTTCATCTCCATTATCATATCTACGGCAATCAATGATTCCGATGGAGGTTTTATGCGCAAAAAGAGCTATGCGCTAATGATGATATTGCTGCTGAGTGCGTTAAGCGTAGCCGCTCAGACGGTAGATTTTGGACTAAGCAAGCAGGCATTTTTGCCTTCAGAAAGCGGGGAGATCTTTGGCACGCTGAAGATACCTTCAGACCGCAAACAGAGTGTGGATCCGGCTGATCCGGTGTATTTTTACATTGAAGCAGAGCATCCTGATCTGATCATAGGAGAATTTTCGCTGCCCACTCCCACGGAAGTGGTCTCGGAAACGGAGTGGATGTACTATCCCGAAGTGACTCTGAGCTTGCCTTTCACCATCAAGCCCCAGGCTCGTCCCGGCAAGAAAACGATCAGCGTCTATATGAGCTACAATCTCTGCTATGAGAGCGGTATGTGTGATCCGCCTGAGGATCAGGAAGCGCAATTGACCTTCGAGATCTTTGCGCCTGCAGCTGCCATAGAGCAGGAAATCGAAGGCCCGATCTCGGAGACGATGCTAGCTGATGAGACAAAGCCAATTGAATCTTTTGAGCAGCACCTTGAGCAAGGCGAGAGTGACATAGTTGATCAGTTGCCGGCGGAAGACTCTGCTCAGGCAGGAGCTGCTTGGCAGGAAATCATCAAATATCTCTTGTTTGCCTTTTTAGGAGGCTTGATCCTCAATATCACGCCTTGCGTCCTGCCTATCCTGCCGATTAGGATCATGGCAATCATCAATCAAGCCCAAAAGGATAGATCCAAGGTATTCAAACATGTGATGCTCTATACCATCGGAGTTTTGATCTCCTTTGCGATTTTGGCAGCGATCTTCATCGGGATCCAGGCTGCCGGACAATCTGCCGGATGGGGCACTCAAAATCAGAATCCCTATTTTGGGGTAGGACTATTGGCGATCGTCTTTGTCTTTGCTTTATCATTATTGGGTGTCTTTGAGATCACCGCACCGGGCATGAATGCCGCGAACAAAGCCACCGGCAAGGGTGGATATGCCGGCAGTTTCTTTGGCGGGATCTTTGCTTTTCTGATGGCCATTTCCTGCACGGGACCCTTTTTGGGAGCAGCTTTGCCTTTTGCAATGCGCATGCCGCCTTTTTTGATCATGGTCTTTTTCCTGATGATAGGCTTGGGCTTTGCGTTCCCCTTCATCCTGATAGGTTTCTTCCCCAAAGCTCTTAAGATCATCCCCAAGCCCGGTGACTGGATGGTCATCTTCAAGCAAGTCATGGGCTTTGTGCTCTTGTATCTTGTCTACACAATGCTGAAGACCACCCTGGCTCTGACAAGTGGACTCTATCTGCTCAATGTCCTGTGGTTTCTTTTGCTGCTCGGCTTTGCCGTCTGGCTATATGGCCGCTTTGTGCGCTTTGAGTACTCCAGACTTACGCAATGGATCTTCACGATCCTGCCGATCATCCTGATAGTATTTGCGGCGTGGGCATATCTTCCCATCACAGAGGCTCATGAGCCTGTTCTGCAGGTAGCTCCGGTGGGAGATGAGATGCTGCAATCCCCCCATGCCCCGGAAGGCTGGTATGTCTTCAGCCCCAAGCTGGTTCAGAGGCTTCTGGCGGAAGGCAAGCCCGTCTTTGTAGATATGGGTGCTGAATGGTGTAAAAATTGCAAGACTAATGAAAGGACAGTGCTCTTCACCGATGATATCAAGCAAGCTTTTGATGACAAAGGTGTGGTGCTGCTCAAGGGAGATTTCACACGCAACGACCCCGTGATCCTGAAGTGGATCACAGACCATGAGCGCTTGGGAGTGCCCTTCAACGCGCTGTATGTGCCCGGGCAGGAGCCAAGAATCTTTCCGGAATTGCTTAGCAAAAACATGATCAGAGATGCTCTGACAGAGATCGAATGATCTGGAGATTGACAATGAGATATTTGAGTATCATCGTCGCAGTTTTGGCGCTTATGCTCTTTTCTTGCGACCGTTTTGACCACGATTTTACGGCAGTGGAAGAAGTGGACTTTGTGCAGGATTTTCTGCAGCCCCTCGTGCTGGCATTGGAAGCCGCTTCCGCCTCTGATATGAGCGCTATGGAGGCCATGTATGCAAGCGACTATATCCACAATGGGGTCAACCGAAGCGAGCGCATTGAGTGGATGAGATCCTTTTGGGTCCAAGACAACGACGCCACTTCCTATATTACCAATACCACCATCCAGCAGATTGATGCTGATAATGCTCTTTTGAACTGGCGATTGACCATCGAGGACTCCTTGGACAATGTGCTGGCAGATAGCCTCTTTGTGGGCGAAAGACTGGTCAAGCGGGAGAATAAATGGCTGATTTGGGGAAATCAGACCTGCGTTCAGCCTCTTGATAAACAACTCGTCATCGTGGAATACTTTACCTTCCGGACTTGCCCAAGCTGCCCGGCTGCGGAAGCTGAGCTGAACTTGATTAAAGATATTTATCCGCATAACTTCATATATTTGGAACATCATACGATGATGGAATTGGCCTTGCCCAATGATACCACAAGCCAATATTACCAAGCCTTTTCCGCTCCCAACGCAGTGTTTCAGGGCACCGAGAAAGTATCAGGCGGCTCTCCTGAGAGCATTGGTCAATATCGGAGCATCGTGGATGAATTGGTCACGATCGATGAACCCATTTCATACAGCATCAATGATTTGAGCCATACAAGCACGGATCTTTCGGCAAGCATCAGCTTGATCCCCAAGATCGAGCTTCCTGAGCAGAACCTGGTCTTAAACTACGTCATCATCACCGATGAAGTGGATTTTACAAACGTAGCCGGAGAGCCGCTGCACAACGTGGTTCGCGCCAAGGGATCGCAAGAGATCTCCGCTACCGGCGATCTTTCTGACATAGCCATCCAGCTCTCTATGCCGGACGGGCTGCCCCAGAGCTTTAAACTAGTGGTTTTTGCCCAATACAAACCAGAAGTTTTCCAAAACAATTCAAGCATATATGGCGGGATCATACGCGAGATCTCGCAAAGCAGATAATCTAGGAGTATATAGTGAAAATCATAGTTTTGACCCTTATCCTGATCCTGACACTAAGTCTCTTGGCAGCAGATAGCATGCCTGACTTCCGTTTGCCAAACATGGCAGGAGAAAACGTGAGCCTCACCTCCCTTTTGGGAGAAGGGCCGATCATCATAGATTTTTGGGCGGATTACTGTCAGCCCTGCAAAGTGGCGATGCCATATCTTCAGGAGCTGCTGGAAAAATATGAGGATCTCAAGGTCGTCCTAATCTCCATAGACGCGCCCCGTGCTCAGAATAGGGCAAAGAACTATCTGCGCAGCAGAAACTACGACTTTATCAGCCTTTTTGACCCCGAACGCAGCCTTGCTTCGCGCTTGAACGTATCAAATCCGCCGCACACATTCATAATCGATCAAGAAGGTGAGATAGTGTATTCACACGTCGGCTTTGAGCCCGGCACCGAGAAGGTCTATGAAGGCTATATCAGAGAGCTTTTGGGCATCGAAGATGAGCCCGAGCGCTCCCAAAAAGAGCATTGCGGCTCTTGCACCGATCATAATGAAGAGGAAGAGCGATGAAACTAAGGCTCAGCCTCCTTTTGGCATTGATGTCTGTGCTGCTGTTTGGGCAAAATAACCTTCAGATCAATGGGATCAATGAAGCCCAATTTGTCTATCGCACAGTGCCGGATTCTCTTAATACATATTTTCGCAATAGCTTCGGCTTCAATCTCGGCTATCGGGATTTCCGCTTTGGGATGAAATTCAACTCAGATCTACCTCGCTATAGCAACCAAGAAACTGAGCTTTTAGGAAATCTTGACGCAAATCGGCTCTCGGTAGCATGGGAAGAGCTCTATGCGGGATATTCCAAGGATGCCTTTAGCATACACGTGGGGACCACCGCCGAGACCTTTGGACAAGGCATCAGCTTTCGCAGCTATGAAGATCTTGAGTTTGACGAAGACCACCGCTTGGAAAGCTTCTTGCTCAAATATGACAACAAGCTCAGCTTCAAGGCCATCTATGGCGCGATTGAGAGTGAGAACTATGCCGGACGATATGACCTGGCATATGGCTCGGACATTCAATATCCGGTCATGGAAGGGCTTCGCCTCGGAGCTTCTGCCATGGGATATCGCAACCTGGGAGCCTTTGGACACTACAGTTTCCGGGACGTCTTTGCCACCCGCGCGATCTTCACGCATGGCAATCTGGATACCTATGCTGAATTTGCCCTGAGCAAAAGTTACCGCTTGCAGGGCTCGGACGACTCCGATGGCTCTGCGATCTATCTAAATGCGGATTACTTTTGGGGAGATCTGAGCATCGGCGCTGCATACAAGCGCTATGACGACTTTTCCTTCCGTCTGCAGGATCTGCCTTTGGCAAACTATCACTCCGAGACTTTGTCCGATCTGCTCGCCAGTGGATTGGATGAAGAAGGTTGGCAGCTTCGAGCCGGATATGCCCTGATGGATGACTTCTATCTGAGCGCGGACTACGCCGAAGCATGGGATCAATCCGGAGATCTCAGGATGAATGACCTTCACCTGGCGATCGACGCCTATCGTGGGGCTGATTTCTACCAGCTTTCTTGGTCGCATATCGAGAAAGTCGACGATCTCACCCGCACTTGGCAGAAGGAATACTATCCCACTCTGGTGACGAGCTTTGCCGTCAAAGGACGCCCGCTGACGCTCACGGGAGAGTTTAAGACAGTTGAGAAGCAACAGGGGCAAGCCACAAGCAGCCATTATGAGCCGATGCTACAAGCAGATTTTGGCATCAAAAAGCTGTCCCTATCCCTTGGAGTCAGTAGCTGGTGGCAGGATTTCTCGGGCATCATGGACAGCCGATACATGCCAAACATTGAAGCCAAGTACCCGCTTTTTGAACATACTGACCTGACCCTCTTTGCCGGCAAGGAAGCCGGGGGCAAGGTCTGCCGCAATGGCATTTGCCGCTATGTGGCACCATTTGAGGGTCTGAAAGCAGAATTAAGCACAAGGTTTTAGGAGTATAGATGAAACACATTACCTGCATCCTCTTGTTTTTGGGCGTAGCTCTCTTGGGAGCCAATGCCGCCTACTATCCCACTACGCCGGTGGTGGAAAACTTTGGTGCCAGCTGGTGCGGAGCCTGTGAATATGCTCAGCAAGGACTGGCAATCATGGAAGACAATCTCCTGCCCAATGAAGCGATCATCAGCCGCCTCCTCACCGAAAGCGGAAGCTATAGCAACTCAGAGGTTGACGGAAGATTTGATCACTATGGCGTCATGGGACTTCCGGCGGTCATCTTCAATGGCAAGATCCGGATAGATGGAGCAGACGACGTAGTTGCAAGTGGCGAGCCCTTCATCGATGCGATCAGCAGCTTTCGCTATCTGGCTTCACCCGTGAAAATGGAAGTGACGGATTTTGACCCTGCAACCGGGGCAATATCGGTCACCACGACCATGATCAATGATAGCTATAACACCGATGGAGGAGAGCTATATTTCTATCTTCTGGAAGATGAGCTTTTGCCGGAATTGACTCGCCTCGTGCGCAGCGTGGAAAGCGTCCCGATCTCCCTCTCGGGAGCCGGGGAATCCATCAATCTCGGCAGCACATTTACTTTAGATCCCTCATGGGATACGGACAAGCTTTGGGCATTTGCCTTTATTCAGATGCCCGGGGATGCCATCATCCAAGCCGCCAGCACTCTCGAGATGCCTCAATACTACGTTCGCGCAGCTGTTCCCTTTGACCACGATATACAGGGAACCGCAGACGGCATCTACGAATCTCCGATCTTCTGGATATACAACATGGGCGATGCCGACGAGATCCTGATCAGCATCGAAACCATCTCCGCCCCGGAAGGATGGGCTCTGAACTACTGCGACATCTCCGGAAATTGCTTCCCAGGATTTATGCAGATTCCCTTCAATTTTGCGGCTCAGGAAGCAAAATCTTTCGACCTGAATATCTGGGCAGAAGGTGAGGGCACCGCTGAGCTGAATTTTGTCCTAGAATCCGCCAATAGCGGCATCTATAAGATCCCCTTTAGCTACACCTTGGGTGGCACTTCCAATAGCGATCTCATTCAGACACCCGCGAGCATCTCCTTGGGCAAGGGCTTCCCAAATCCCTTTCAAAATAGCGTGAGCTTTGAAGTCACCAGCCAAAAAGCCGGGGAAACCGCCACCATAGAGATCTTCAATCTCAAGGGACAGAAGATCTCGTCTTTGCCTGTCGCCAGCCTCAAACAAGGGCAAAACAGCATCTCATGGGATGCCAAGGATGCCCCCGCCGGGATCTACATCTACCGCTTAAAAAACAGTAATCAAAGCGGAAGAATCTTGAAGCTAAACTAAAATGTTTGAAGAAAACGTAGTCTTTGCCTTCGGGTTGACCCTTTTTGCCGGTCTTTCTACAGGGATTGGCTCGCTGATGGCTTTCAGCTCCAAAAAGTTCAGCCCGAAGTTCCTCTCGGCGGCATTGGGACTTTCCGCCGGGGTAATGATCTACGTGAGCTTCGTGGAGATCTTTCCCAAGGCCCTGGAGTCGCTGAGTGAAGTCTTTGGAGAAACAATGGGGCATTGGTACACCATCCTTGCCTTCTTTGTCGGGATGGGGATCATCGCTCTGATCGATAATCTCGTGCCCTCCTATGAAAATCCCCATGAAATGAAATATATGGATTGTGAGCAGAAGAAGTCCGCAATCCCGGATGACAAGAAACTCATGCGCATGGGAGTCTTTTCTGCTCTGGCGATAGCCATCCACAATTTCCCCGAAGGTCTTGCCACTTTTATGGCAGCCGTCAAGGATCCCACATTGGGCATCAGCATTGCCGTCGCCATCGCTATCCACAATATTCCCGAAGGGATAGCCGTCTCGGTGCCGGTGTATTATGCCACAAAAAGCCGCAGTAAGGCTTTCATCTATTCCTTCCTATCAGGCTTGGCTGAGCCGGTTGGCGCGCTTTTGGGCTTCTTTCTGCTCAAGACGATCATCAGCGATGCTGCTTTTGGAATGGTCTTTGCCGGAGTAGCGGGGATCATGGTCTACATCTCGCTGGATGAGCTTCTCCCCACTGCGGAGGAATATGCAGAGCACCATATCGCCATCACCGGCGTTATTGCCGGAATGCTGATCATGGCGATCTCCTTGGTCATCATATAAAGCCCTAAATGCTTGCAAAATATGGCGTGCTCACGCCTCCCTCACCGGTCGCTCACCGCTCGGGACAGCAAGCGGTGAGAAGATAAGGACTTAGGCTATTCGCCCAAAAAGTGTAAACCAAGGGCAAATATTATGTCATAAGCTATTTTTCCCGGTGTAGTGGCGCTTTGTAGCAGCTCATTTGAGGCCGGGTTCTTTGTCATGCTACAGGCGATTTCCCTAGTTACTCTTTAGTCAGATATTTTCCCGCCTTTTTTCATTGCCAAATCGTCGGCACTGAATATCATATCTTTTATATAGACAATAAGAGGTAGATGATATGCAAATGCAGATTGGAATAGACGGGATGCACTGCGCGTCCTGTAGCGCAAACGTAGAAAAGAGCCTAAAGTCACTTGTCGGAGTGACAAACGCGACCGTCAATCTTGCCCTGGAAGAAGCTTTTGTGGAATATGACGAACGCAAACTCAAGCAAGATGCGATCTTCAAAAGCATCACTGATCTCGGGTTTAAGGTGCGCGAAAGCCTCCACCTCGATGAAGACGAGCAAATCAAGAAGATGCACGTCGCTCGCAAAAGGATGACCTTCAGCTGGATCATCACCGCTGTAGTAGTCATCCTGATGGTGCCCCATATGTT
>Ga0334895_1001048_pt1 | contig 31359 bp, 37 predicted proteins | sample GraSluR3_MG_7_FD_207229 | JGI IMG/M metagenome (GOLD analysis project Ga0334895, IMG submission 207229) | Sludge microbial communities from methane-producing bioreactor in Wageningen University, Netherlands - Granular Sludge_31_05-R3 | ecosystem: Engineered > Bioreactor > Anaerobic >... | reverse complement strand
TAGCAGTTCAAAGCATTAAATTTGTCAGCTGGCTCAATTTTAGCGAAATGGGTGGCTCAATTTTTCCGGACTGCTGGTTCAGTCAGGCCGTAATCTCCACCAGTGTTTCATGCTTCTTGAAGACTTCAATCTGTTGTTTGAACATCTTGTCCTTAACACTAATCTGCTCCCCTATTTCTTTCGCTTTCATCTTTTCATTTTTCATCCGTTTGGTCTGAATTCCCAAAAGGCCACAAAGGATAACGATGATTCCAGTGATCCAAGCGAATATCTTATTCATCGTTAGTCTCTTTAAGTGTCTTACTAAAGTGTTCAGGAAGAGTGAGCCCGAAAGAAACCAAAGAAGCTCCAAGTAGTCCGAAGAAGATATTCTGGACTAGAATGGCAGATGGAATTTCCCGGATACAACCATACCCAACAGTGAAGAACCCTACAATCAAAGATGCAGCCAACAGAATGAAACCCGCTAATCGCTTACTTGATTTGTCACCTAATGGGTCCTCCAGATATCCACATGCATATTCCTGATTAATCTTTTCCATTTATTCCCCCTTGTCCGCTTTAAAGCCGTGGACTGTGCATTCTGTGAAATATTCATCCATGATTTTGTCTTGGAGTTCGGAGTCGCCGTTAATGCAGTTCTCCCGCAGTGCTCTGAAGATCACCTTGTCATTGCGTAATCCTATTTCCAATCCTGCGGCGAGGCGATTGACCAACTTGAAAAGTTTGTCGATGTCTTCTCTTAGATTGCTGATCTCATCGTCTTTATGCCAACGCCTGGACATGATCGTGATGATCAGAGGACCATTGAGTAAAGTGATTGCTCCGGTTATGACTGCAACTGTGATGATATCGTTCATAGGGATTCCTCCAGCACATCTGTAGCATCAGCTAAGTTCAAGTATGTTTTCACAAAGGGGTACAGGATGGCCAACTGTTCAGTAAATGAAGTGGGTATCCCATGAGCAAAAATATCTGATGCTCTGAATAAGCCCGCCCATCGATATAATTGAGCTTCATACATCGTGGAAATGGGACCACCGAACATAGAGAATTGTTGGACTTGCTCGAGTGAGGCTGTTTTCTGTTTAGCATCTCTATTTGGATATGCGGTAAACAGGAAAGACACCATGACCGAACCATCGCCGCCCTGGGAACCAAAGGAGACATTTTCGATCGCCCAGTAGGCTGTGTCAAAATGAAAGTAGAGTGTGTTGGCTTCTTTCGGCAGCTGCATTAAAATTCCCATATCATTAACTCCTACACAATGTTTGGCGGCAATACCGCATATTCGATGACTCCCGCAGAGATCGGAGAACCCCGCAAGGAAGTTTCATTAAAGAGCTCACTCACATATGAATTGGACGGAACCACATCATATGTTGTGGAATTGCTATGGATCACAGGAACACCTTGGGATGATTTCAAATATCCCTTGATCGGTTTCCCTTTCACATAAGTATCGTATGCAATGTGGGCTCCAAGACCATAGATAGTGAGGGTTGATCTTGCATAGCTTGGCCAATAATCGTTGTTATGTACGCGCATACGCCACCAAGTCCAGCCACAGGTTGTTTGGAATTTTCCATTGGATGTACTTTGCGTTGATGTGATATTGATCTCAAAGTTGAAGGTATCCTTATCGCTTATACCACCTTGGTAACGCAACTCAATCCAACTCGACCCATTCCAGTATTGCAATGAATAATAGTCGGTTCCATACCCAATCCAGACATCCCGTCTATCGCACCTCCAGATAAAAACTGAAGCCACGAAATAGGCATAGCGTTTGGAGGATCCCGATCCAGAGTTCAAGAGGGCTCCATCGCTACTCCAAGATTTCACATAGAGAGCAGCAGAGGAGCAATTGGCCTTACTGATTTTACTTCCAATAGTTGGCATCAGTTGAATACCGCCCCATATACAATATTGGTGGTTCCCGGTAGGTTCAGTTGTTTTGTAGCCAACACTCCGTTATTCGCCGAAACATATTCCAGTCCATTGGTATCCATGACTGACATTCCCCGCATGGACCCTTGAGAGAACGACCACGTATCATTGAGGGTATGACCGATAGGAGATGCGAAAGCAATGGTAATGTTGAATCCTGTTAGATCATGAGTTCCTCCAAGTATCATAGGAATATCGGAACTCCAGGAAGATCCATTGTTGGAGGACCATTTGAATGTATCCGGTGCTGTAAAGGATCGGATTGCCCTCACCCTGTAAGGCTCATATTTATTGTATGTCCATTCTGTCCCTTGGGTGAAATCCTGCACATATGCTCCAATGCTCATGGTTGTTTCAGATGAACTCCAATAGCATGCATTGGAGAACCCACCCAAAGAATTCAACTTTAGATTGGAGTACATGAGGTTGAGCTCGTTTCGAGAGGGTAAAAACCAATCGCTGAATCCTCCAAACACGAGATCATTACAAATCTTTGCCGCATAGTCGGTTTTCCCCGTATACGGTTCAGCGGTGCCGAATTTTGCAACAATCAACAATGTGTTTGCCTGGCCAGAACCAACCGTATGGAGTGTGCCACCAACCAAAGTCTGGTATCCACCCCATACTTTTCCTGTCCATTCTGAAGCTATTGGGGCACATTCATAATACTGATTTCCGATCTTATGGAAGATGATTCCCCCAGCTGGTCCTATGCCCCCGACGTTGTACACAGGAGCAACCGAAGTGATCTTAACCAGAAAATTCCCAGCTACAGATCCTTGAGCAATAATGGCAAGATCGTCAACTCCTGTTACGGCAGCTGATGATTTGGCGGTGATTCCAGAAGCATCTCTGATGGCAACCCGTGCATCTGTTGCAGCGTTGATTCCTGTTTGAAGAGTCCCGATAAGTTCTGCATTTTTTGCAGAGAGCGTTCCACTTGCCTTGATAGTAGTATTCTCACCAAAACTGATATCCCCATTTGACGTATTGATTCCCATGAGTTGCGTGGCACCCATTTTGACATCAAAGACAGCAATATTGGATCCATCACCCAAACTATCCTTCATCGCATTAAACTGAAACCCATTGGCACTTCCTACCTTTAGGTTATTGGCAATCAGCTTGTTGATGAAAGCTTCAAGGATAGCAATCTTACTGAACGCACGTTCCATACCGATTGCTGGAGCCATCTCAATGAATTGGGCATCATCCATACTTGCATACTGCATGATCTCCATAAGACGTGAATTCACACACCCTTCCAACGTTGTGGCACTCGTCAGTTGTATATCCTGGAATGTCGATCCATTGAAAGAAAATCTACCAAATGAGAACCAGTGTTGGTTAGTCGTAATGGTCGCCCCGGTAACAAAGTCTTTGAAGTAATATGAGGAGCCATTTGGTTGCAGTTTTGCAAACCTAATGACAGATGCAGAAGGTGTCAGTGTGTCAACCAACAGGAATCCTGTACCACTATTGGGTAATGTCACGGTGATAGAGTTTTGGATTACTGTACATTCACTTTTTCCTGGTACGGTGAGCAATCCGGAAGAAGCGACAAGATTCCTATTGGAATCAAACCCCTTTACCGAGAGCGTGAGACCAGAAGCAATGATGCCCAATTGGTTGGGAGTCCCCAGAGGTCCTGCAGCACCCACTGGATATGCTAGTTGCCCTGTAGTCGGCCAAGTTATACTGGACGTAGTGGATGTGCTAGTATCGCTATAGACGACCCTACAGGCATACAACGTATATCCTGCTGTAGCACCAGACGGATTGACTGTCCATCCGTTTAATGTAGATGGAGTGGTAAAAATTCCAGTAGCCCAGGTATAGTTTGAACTACCGGTGGGAAAGAGCGTTGGAGTGGTGGCTGCCCATTTGAACATCTCCAATACTGTTGTTCTCCTCCCGTTCACCCCAGGATTCCCAATCAATCCTTGGTATACCTTGGTGATGGAGAATCTCTTCACGAGGTTTGCGTGACCACTCTTTATCGCGGTAATTTCTACATAGGCGATGTCGGCACTGACCGCTGTTACCGATACTGCCCCAGTAACTGCGTTGATGGTTGAGGTGGCGTTTGATTGAATACGGGAGAACGTCCACCCGGTCTGGAGGACGCTTCCCTTATACACCACAATTTGTGTAGTAAGTGGGGATGAAGAGAGTGAAGTTTTCGGTGTTCCACTGCTATCGACGGGTACCAGTACGTCATCCGAGGACAACGATGCATAGAGCATATCATTCTGATCGAACAAAGTGATCGAACCGGTACCTACAACTCCCATTCCACTATCCTTAAGCCTTTGTCGCTGTGCAATAGATCATGCAATTGCCATCAACATCGATATCCCGAACCACGAAAGCTGCTCCTGCAGAAGAAGAGCCTCTACCTGCGGTCGCACCACTACCTGTATAGACATAGAGTTTGCCACCGACATATTGGCTGGCACTCGGAGCGGTAGAGTCAAAACCGTTTTGAGGAGACCGTATGGTAATAGTGTTTGTGGCGACGGACGCCACCTCATAAGAGGCAATTGACAAACCGTCTGCAGAAACTATCCTAACGACCGATCCGGCCACCAGACCAGAGATCACCGCCCCATCATGAGTGATTGTACCTGTGATGGTAGTCCCGTGAGCAGTGATGTTTCTGGCAGAAGTCGCATCGGTTTTGGTTGAGTCGATGAATCCTGACTTTTTGCCAAAGCGATCATAGAGGTCCCAAGCAAAGGTATATCCTGCGAGATCGGATACTTTGGATCCGCCATACCAGACTTCTGGAATAAGGTTCTTTGTGCCCACACCATTCATGAAGACTTCAGATTCATTGCATTTCACCTTCACTTCATACGGATCCGAAAGATCATGGATGACAAAATTCCGAGTGAAGATAGTTCCTCCTCCGTCTTTGGCCTGTACTTGGAACAATCCGATGTCTGTTACTGCATCCTCGCTGACAACGATTGATTTAACATCAGCCCATGTGCCATCCGCAGGATTGGTGGCTGCACTTCCCGCGGTTGTTTTAAAACTGATTTTAGACCCCGTTACCAATGCATGATTGGCATCCAATTGGTTTGCTACAGCATATGGTGATACAAACCATTTGTATGTGATTCCGGTATTATCTTCCGATGATCCACGTAGCAATTTTGCTGTAATGGTTGCTGTATTCTTCACACCGGATGGTGTCTTCTCTATGACAAACTGCCCATCCACATCCAAGGAGACTCCCGATGTTCCATTACGCTGGCAGGTAAGTGTAATAGAAGTCTGTATAACTGATGAGATGCGGGTTATGGGATCGGTATAGGTTCCTTCATAGTAGATCGTTTCAACTGCAGTACCGATCGAAATATTGGTGTTTTTGGAGTAGGTACTCCCGGTTCCCAGGTTCGATGCCCCAATCGTCGTTCCCCATTTATGCCCAGTCATGACCGAAAGGACGTTCATTCCTCGAACATAGATATAGGGAGTGAGCACGTTGGGAGTGCTCGTCCAATTAGGCAGATAGGTGGTGGTGCCCTCTTCCTCTGTATATACCTGTTGGCCTTTTTGTGATGGACTGATAATTGCCGTAATCGGTGCGGCGTCGTTATGGTCATATAGTGTGATCTGACCTGTTGATACAATACCCATTGAGAACTCCTTAGAAGTGTATTTCGAGGCTGTATGTGGCTCTCGATTGTATAGAATCTGCAAGGACAGTCACTTGCCGATATCCACTGGCATGGGAGAGGTTCCATGAATAATCATCATCTGGAGGAAGCCTCGAATAGTAGCTAGTTCGCTTCCAAACGAACGCAGTATCCGGAAGGTCACCGGTAATCTCTTTTTCATTGAGGTAGACTTTACCTACCAATGTGGTGGTCATGGATTCCCCTGGCTTAAAGACATCCCCATTCGAAGAATCAATTTCCGTTCGGTATGATCTACCTTCAACGCCTCGGGGACCAATTTCACCAGAGGCTCCTTTACCATTCACCACTGAACGAATGCGCGTTGGTTCACTATTGAAAATGGATATCCCCACAGCAGTGACTTCGCTAAAGATATTGCCATCGCCGGAAAAGGATTCTTTGATACGAATCACCATGGCGAGGGAAGAGATCGCACTGTTGGAAGGAGATACATTCACGATACTGAACATGGGTGGAGCACCCTTTTGCTTCCATGAGTGCTGCACATCCCCAAATGCATAGAACAACCTCAGGTGGTTGGCAAGCATGTGAGCATGTTTGGTATTGAAGACAAATTCTGTAGTGTGTTTCTTTGGCTTCCCGGCTGTTACAGGTACGATTGAACTATTGATCTTTGATCGATACAGACAGTCTCCCAGAATATCGAATGACTTTAGAAATCTGCTTTCCTCTGCTTCGGTATTCTGAAAGAGAATCCGTGCTCGTAATGATTCGAAGATAGTGGGAGCGACCAGGACAATCTGTGAATCTCGTATTGCTTCCAGTGTCGGATTGTGTACGGTAATCAACGAGAGGTCTTTGTTCTCCAAACGGCTATTCTTCGTGAAATAGGGGCGGTCTAGCCAGCTAGCTGAAAAATCCTGATATACTTCTTCGATATCGCCGGTAGCTGGGTAGTAGGTTTTGGGAGGAATTTCTTCTCCGATGATCTCACCTGCATCATCGCGTGAAAGACTGATATTTGCACTAAAGACCTTTGCCCGCATGGCTGAAAGATCTGCCCAGGTAATCTCCACCCCGTCTTCCTGCCGATCGCCTGTTTTTGTTTGGATCCCATTGCCAACAAAATATGTACTACCAAGGATGCTATCTGCGGTTCGTCCCGGCGGCACGATAAGGCTCCGCACTTGTAATTTGCCATCGGAAGTAAACGAGTAGACAGCACCACATTCAAACAACAACTGGTCCAAGAAGTTCCGATAGGATCGTTTGGATTGGAGATTATAGGAGATGTGTTGGATCTGTAAGAGAACCGGATCTGAACCAAGGTCATCGATCTCTACAGCGAGATATCCAGCTCTTGCTGCAAGAATATGTACAATTGATCGATTCTTTGCACTGGAGTTGAACACATAATATGGGGTATCACCAATGATTGAGGGGAATTCGAATGCATCGTCCATCTCCGCTTCCAGTCTCCAGCTATTGTCCTCAGCTTCAAGAGTTAGCCACCCAGGATCGCGTTTATTGGTTTGAGATAAATTACCAAGGTCCATGCGCCCGAAGAAGATACTGGTATAAGTAGTGCGATTCGTGCATCTGAATAAGACTGGTTCTTTGGCTAGCTTCGCAATCATCAAACGTCCCATCACATGGTTATGCAAAGCTTTTTTTGCGGTCGTAGCATATTTCAAGGTGAACTGACACACGTCTATGCTGCTGGAGAGATCGTTGGAACACCCGTTGCGTTCTATGGTTGTCGCTCGTGAATCAATGAGAATGGAAAAGTCGGTCCACACAGAATCTCCGAAGAAGAGAAACTCATACTGCCATCGCATTCGTTTATTTTCATGCGACGGCATAGGATCCTCCTCGTCGGTTTGCTTTAGCCAGCTCAGCAGACACCATACGTGCAAGTTCCGCTGGATCGGAAATCGTTCCCGCATTCACCGTAATAGTGACGTTGCCCATGGTGATATTCGTCCCTAGCGAGCTTGATGATCCCCTGGGAGTATCCACATTCTTACCATAGATATTGCTCTTTACCATATTGTCGAATTCGGTGAATGTCAGCAAACCATGCTGGTACATCTCCTCATAGGCAGCCAACTCTCCTTGCTGAGCCTCAGTTAGCTGTGATACAAAATCTGTGCGGGTTTGGAGTTCCAGATTAGCTATTTCTTCAATATCGTCCCAAGCATCCTCCCATATTTTCTTCGTCTCTTCTCCAAGATCAGGGAAGTCCTTTTTATTAAAAAGGTGGGAGAGATTCCAGATGAATACCTCAATGCTACGAAACATCCAGCTGAAGGCATTTGTCACTGTTTCAATTGCCGCCATCAGTAGTACCAGCGTCATACCAATTCCCTTGATCACTGGAAAGAGTATGAGCAGAACGGGGTAGATCAAATCTGCAAGAATCTGTGCAATCGGTCTGAGAAACAATACCAAAGGTGCAAGAAAGCTATCAAGAATCGGGGCTAATGCATCAAATAGAGAAGTAACAATTCCCAGTAGCTCATTTACTGTCTCCAGATGCCCGAGAAATTCAAAGATCATCGATTCCAGAGTAGCAAAGGCTGCAATATCAGTAGCATCGGCATCCGATTTTCCCTTTACGTCAGTCTCATATTTCTTGACGTTCTGGTAGGTGTCGATCCATCCCTTAACCAAACTAATATCGCCAAGATTCTCCCATAAGGATCGGATATCCAACAACGATTCATCCCGTGCGTCTTTGAGTGCTTGCTGATATTCTAATTCCGCACTGGTTTCCAATTCTTTACGATATGCACTGACCTCAGCAATCTGATCTGCACTGAGCATCATTGCAGTAGTGAGAGCCCCACTTGAGCTGGAAATCGCGGTAAGTTGTTGTGCAGTTAGAAATGATTTTTCCAGTTCACGGATTGAGATACTGTTAGCTATCTTTTTCTCAGCCAATACAAACTGTGCATCTGCATGAGCCGAACTGTTCCAAGGCCGTTCTAGGTTTCTTGATCCAGCTTGATTTTCAACAGATACTTCGGATATTTTTTCTCGAGCCGCTAGGATTGCATTGATTCTCCGCTCGGATTCTTCCTGTTGGCCCTTTGCATCGGCAGTTTCAAGAGCGATATTCAACTGCTGAGTGTACAGATTTCCTATTGTTTCAACCAAGCCAAGACGCGCTGTTTCCGCCGCACCTTCATCCATCCCCGCCTTGATTGCTTCATTTTTCAGCCTCAGAGCCTCCATTTCAGCAGAATACTGATCCATGCGCACTCCGATGATATCTGTGTTTTCCTTCCCGTATATGGCTTCGAGTTCATTACGTTTCTCCAATGCTTTGATTTGGGAAAAGAGTGAATCCTCTTGTTTGGTGAAATTCGAGAGCTGCAGTTTGGTATTTGCATCTTTAATGCCAGCGGTCACGGATATCAGCGCATCATTCCAGGCTGTGAGTAAACTTGTGTTAGCAGCTAATCCTTTGGCCGTTTCTATCACAATCTTATTGTTCAACTCCTCAGCAATAATGAATAAACCCTGCATCTTCGCGTTGAGATCGGCTTCATCGGTATCTACGCCCAAGAGCTTTTCCAAACTGAACTGCTTTGAGAACTCTCCCGCAATTCGATTTGAAAATGGGATAGCGCCCAAATTCAAGAATGTGTCCCCGAGCCAGGCTAGCTCATCCTGCAATTCTTTGGCTGCCTGAGTGCTCCGTTCGAGTTCCTCTGTACGAGCTTTTTCCAGAGCCTGCACACGTTCTAGATTCTGATAATAACTTCGCAAGGAAGCTTCAGCCGTACTGGTGAGCCCTACATAGGCTTTTACCAGCGCAATCGCCTCCTCCCATGGAGCACCAAACTCAATTACCATACGCTTGAAGGCATCTTCTCCCATGGATTGTTTTACTCCCCATGAGGAGGGATAGGTCTTTACCAAATGTGTAGACAATGCGTTTCTCATGGTTTCTCCCCATAAGACTTCATTGTTTGGATTCTCAGGATTATCCATGTAGTTGCGCTTGGCTGTTTGTACAATATTCCAAGCTTCAGCCATGTCGAGGATCGCCTTTTTCACTGGATGGAGGAAGTCATTGATATATTTCCCCGCTATCTCTTTTGATTGCTTCATCTGTTCGGTATAGCGGCGATTTACTGACAACATCATATCCCACTCTTTCTCAGTGGCTCCAAGGGCATTCTTTTGCTGTTCCATAACAATGGCAACACGCTCTTGGGCTTTTGCCCATTCAAAAGAACTTCCTGTGAGGATATCCAAGCCCTTTGCGTGTATTCGGTTTTGTACTGTCGCTTCTTTTACGATGGATCCCCACTGTCTGAAGTTTCTGGTATTCCCTGCAGCACCAGACATGAAGGCTTGGGTGATTTCGATAACATCACCACCTATGTCCTTAAAAGCTATGAGGTCTTGGATAAATTCTGCTGTCTCTGCTGCAAACGCAGCAGCCTCTTGAGTCGAGGCCCCCAGTCCGTAGGCCATATCACCGATATTTGCCAACATATTTTTGGCACTGCTTGAAGCAAGCCCATAAGAATTGACTAACACATTGACCGACTCAGAGGCTTTGGAGAATCCTTCGAACACAGTGATAAATTTCTGGGTCACCTGCTCGGCTTCTGCCGCCGCCAATGAAGATTCCTTGAATCCCTGGGTGACCAGCTGAAAAGTCTTTCGGATGGCATAGACAACTAACTGTGCCGATACGAAATTCTTCACTAAATTTTTAATCCGCGTGGAGGTACCATTTGCCGATTGCGATAAACGGTCGTGTTCAGTTGAAAGCCGACGATACTCTTCGGATAATTTCTTAATCTCCTGCGGATCTCCACCAGAGAGAACAAGTCGTTGCCCTTCAGCTGAGATCATAGACATCTTCTTACTTACCGCTTCAAGTTCAGTTCCGAACAGGGAGATGGCATCACCTTTAGCCTGTACATCTGTAATGAATTTATCCGATGAAAATGGATCGGTGGACCGATCATCGGTGGGGATGTTGGCATAGTACTCTTTGACTGCTTTCGTCATATTCTGAGTGACATCGGCCATTTCCTTCAATCGATTCAGTGCATCTCCACTGGTCAACTTTCCCAGTGGACCAGTAGATCCATTTTCACTGATAGAAGACCCTTGCCACCCCTCGGAGTCCTTAGCCACGGCTTTGAAAACTTTCCCCAAGTCGTTTGTCTCATTCTTAAACGCTTTTAGAGCATCGCCACTGGCAAGCGTAGCATTCCTGTTCCGGGCCATTACTGCAGCCACTGCATCGAGATTTTTGGATTTCAAGGCCTGACTGAGTGTGGCTCCTTCCATTCCGAATTGCTTAAGAGAGGTGTTGGCTTTGTCTATCTCCGAACTGAAATTCTGAGTTTCAGCGATGAATTTGATACGGACATCAGCCATCAGTCTTTCTCCTCAAGGTGATCTCGATTTTTGTACCACCAGGATTCGTATTTCGATTCCTCGCTCTCCAGCAAAACAATAATGTCTATGACCGTTTTTCTTTCGTTCATGAATCCGCTGCCATGGGGAAGTCCGCAGCTCTTAAATAACTTGAATAGGTGGAAGCATGCTCTAAGAAACGGAGTGTCCTGATCGTTGATCTCTTGCTGCGATGGCATTTCCCAGACCAGAACTTCGGTGCCATCGGCATTGGTTGAGGTGAATCCAGGCATGAGATGACCCATACCTGAAAGTCTTTCAAAGATGTCCACCGGCTCACCAAGCAGCCCACGTCGTGCCGCCTGGTAGCCGCAGATCAGTTTTTTATTTCACCCTCATCAAGGTCACCAGCGATAAGCAGATGGACTGCAATATCCTGGACAATCTGTTGTGCCATAGGGGATCCGTATGCGTCCAAGACTTCATCAATCGTCATCTGCCGATCTTCTTCCGGATGATCCAGATTATGGAGGCTTCGGACTTTATTCTTCACCACATTCGCAAAATCTGCGTATCCACGCCCTTTCGAGTTGGATGAGAAGTACTGTTCACGCTCAGCGGCCAATAGGTGATCACAAATCACGTAGACCTGGTCTTTTTCATCAAGTTCACGGTTTCTCACCATGACTGGTTTGTTTTTCTTATCACGATCGCCCAAGTCAACTGCGAAGTTCACCACATATTTGTGACGGATGTTGGGATTCGCTTTATCACCATTGAAGACGCCTTGTGCCTTAAGTTTCATATACTTCCCTTTAGATACGGTACCGGGATCACCGATTTTTTCTATCGGACTTACAACAGCGTCCTTCCCGGGAGAACGCCGTTTGGATTACATTCCTATACCGCTACTTCCGTGTGCCATGGACCGATGTAATGCAGCGATTTCATGCCTTCGTCACTCTGTGCACATTTGGAATAGTTGAAAGTCAAGGAACTGACGCTGCCGGTGTTCGCACTGGAGTTGCGTGCAGTAAGAATCGCCGGGAAAATATCGATATCGACAATGTCACCCTCAACACATTCCCGTGCATCGTAGTGAATCATAATGATAACCTTGCCATGCTCGATCTCACTGATCGTGACAATATCAGCCGACCCGGCAGATGCCGTCGCTTTCGCGATGCGATCGAACTGCAGAAGCAATTTTTGCGCAGCGGTCTGTGAAGATGTTCCCCGTTTGTAGTAGCCACTAATGCTTCCTATTTTCGATACCAAAGAATCGGAAACACTATCGGCTTCATCATTCTCATCGGTGGAAGCATCCTGCACACCTTTACTGGCGTCATCACCTGTATCCCGCACGAATCCCAAGAGATCTTTGGTAAGTGGAATCACGCTATCCCCAACTGCCAGAGCTGTCTCCTTGGAGCAGATAAATGGATTGAAAATTGCAACGGGGATGGCTGAACCGGTCTCTGCACCCGCTATTGCATAGTAGAATTTTCCTTTCTCAATCTTCGGGCTGGCATCACTGCTGCCAACAAGCGCTGTCTCTTCAGTCATCAGGTACGCAAGTTTGTTTCTTCCGGTCCTGCCTTTAGTGTTACTCATCGTCATCCTCCATGGTATCGATGATAATTTCCAATACGACCAGCAATCGTTCATGCTCGAAGCCATATTGTTTTTTTTGGACGTCCACGTTCACCACCAATCGGGTAATTCCGATAGACAATCCATTCAAGTAGTTGATCAAATGGTCTTTGTATTTATGGATGAGCCGGGTATCGGTATCCAACAGTAGTAAATCGAATCCAATTGAAATCAATGTAGTATCCCAATCGGCCTGATACACTCCGTCTCCCACTGAATCAATCGCCAAGCACCGTTTGCCTTCAATGAGCTTCTGACCGTCATTATGGAATTGATCGATTGAACCAACTCGTAGTCCAGCGGTATTTGTCGCTGCGTTCATGGTGGACAGATACTCATTGAGACCGTTCTTTACCAGATTGTAGGTTTTTGCGATGATCCCGTAAGTATCGGTCATCTCTTGCCGCCAGAGAGCTTGAAGTCCTGTTCTATTCGGGAGTCAATCTCTTGAATCGATTGAGTTATTGTACCTTGTACTGCAGGTGGGATCTTAGTCATCATAATATGCGTTCCTGGTCTTTTTTTTCCGTGATTGATTACATCGTTCTCGTAAAGGTTCAGCGGATAGGCAGAGAAAGTGGCAACTTTGGTAAACGGATGCCTTACATTAAGTGCGAATTTCACCATACGTCTTCCTTTTCGGTCCACTCGACCTGCCTTGGTCATCATGGTGAATGCCGGACCACGACGAATCGTTCTTCTTCCGTTTTTGTCCTTGTACATCCTGATCCCATATCGGTTGGCAATATTCAGTGAATTTGGATTGTTTGTCGAATAGGTACGGTTGAAGAACCGACCGTATGCAACCTTCCGTGAACCAGAGGATATTTCAGATACCAAAGCCGCTCCATATTGAGGAACTTTTGAACGCATCCTATCTATCGCCTGTTGCACTTCAGAAGCATCAACCAAGACATTCATCCGCATGATACCGTTCTCCTATTCCAGCATATCCTCGTCAAAACCCACGCCAACATCGATCAACATATCCTCACCATCACCAGGTATTACCTCTTCTCCTATTCCATACAGAAAGAATCTGATGGGATCGGTACCAGTAGTACATAGGATCCCAAACCGCGATTCATCGATCGTAACGGTTATATTCTGATACTCTTCAATGGGAATGGCTGGAGGGAGGGATATCGCAGAGATAAGGATACTCCGATTTTGTGCCGGTAGATCTGTGAGCAATTGCTTGTCTACCTCTTTACGTTTCCATGCCCGTCCCTCCAAAACCGAGACTGGATATTCAACTCCCCCATGGCCAATAGTCACAAGAACTCCATTGTTTCCCGTTGAGAATTCTCCGTGAGCGATGTTGTATGCCCATTCACGAGTGTTGTTTGCCATAGTAATTTCGTTATGCGCTTACCAGCACGTTGGCACTCAACCAAGTATCGAGTGATATCGGCTGTACCAGTGGAGCCATTTTCATGGTTATAGCCGCTTCCGAGGAATCACCTTCAGCTCTGGTCACGAACACACTTCTAGATCCTGGGATGTAGCCAGGCAGACCATTTACCGGACCTTCGGTTGCTGCATACGACATGCGGCCAAGATTATTGTTATTGGCCATCACCAATGTACCTGCGGGGAACAGTTCTGTCACAGTCCCTTCATTATCATAGGATTCTGCGTATACCAAAATCTGAATGAACCCCACACCGGGAATCCGGATAAAACCACCGTCAGTCACTCCACCGAAACCATCAAGATTGACAGCAGTCAGTTTGCCAAAATCGTAGTTCCTCACATCCATCATTTTCTGTACACCAGGATCGTTGACGATTAGCTCATGGACATCTGGGGATACAATGATCTCGTTCGGTAGCATACCGCTCTTCTTGCGCACCAAGAACATCCACTTCTTGAGGTCCCCCAGGATCGAAACTCCGGTACCGCCAGTGGTATTCCACTTTACGGTGGGTTTGACCCCAATCAGCTCAGAATCTGTGCCGAATACTATGTAGGAGCCATCGATCATTTTTACCTTTCCGGTAATCAAGAGCTCAGATGCCTGGAGTTCCTCGGTACGGCTGAAACGATCTTCGATGTGGTTCTGTTTTTCGGCAAACACCATCAAAGCTTTGGTCGTACTATCGTAAGGATTTTCTAACGATTCTCCAAAGGAGAACTTCGTCAGATCCTCAGCGGTGATTGCCGATTTTTCCGAAAAGTAGGGAGCTTCATAGATCGATCTGGCATGGCCATCACGCGCCAAAACCTCTATTGGCCCTTCGCCTCTACGGATTTGGGTAGAGACCTTGCGACCTTTACGCATGGTCTCTATGGTGATGAATGGAAATTTCGAGACAATCGGGGCATTACCGAAGTATCTGTCCCGGAGGAACCGGTTGATAGGGAACGCCTGCTTGTATTGGGCGTGCACCTTCACTAAACCCCTGGTTGTAGCAATATCATAACCCATGATAACTCCTTAGATTTCGTCCTGTACATCCACGAGATAGATTCCCAGGGAGCGCAGTGTATCTTTGTGATTCTCCAGTGTGACACCGGGAATGACCGAAACAGCGTTTTGGTCGAACTTTCCTTTGAGGTAGACGAATGAACCAATCGATTCGCTTGCCTCGACATCAACAGGATTTCCGAGAATCCCATAAGGGATATCACATCCATTGACTGCTTCTGGATTGAACGCACCGAGTTGTCCATTTCCCGCCGCGAGCGTGACGTCAAAGGCATCGCCAACGACGAACTTCGTGGCTCCATCCTCAACAAGTACAAACTTGATATGCTTAGACCACGTATCGCCGATTGTTGCAGTCCCCAACAGGTACCCATCGGGATCGTACACTTCAAAGGCTCCCGCGACAGTTCCTTCAGCTGCAAACGCTCTGGTTATCACAATGGCATACGTCCCGAGCTTTGCTTTCGCCTGTAAGGGAGCAGTGGCATCAAGGGTGAGCGTACCAGTTCCCGTATTAGCACCATCGACGCCAGCTCCGTTCGAGATTTTCGAAACAGTGCCCTTCGTGATTTTTCCCATCAGAGCCCCTGTAGGGAATTGTTTGTTGATAGGATCCGCCGCAATGGTTACCTTTCTGGTAACGAGTCCCCCAAGGGTATCGAGAAGAAGATTCCCATGGGAGATTGTGAGTGTTTCTGTAAATCCCATACATTACTCCTTGTTCATGCCCTTCTTTTGGGCGTGTATTGCAGCAATTGCTCGATTTGCTGCATTTTCAACCTGCATCTCTCCAGTCTGGATAACCGGTTCAACAGGGTTGATTTCCGAACTTGCCGATTCAGCGGCAATGTTGGCCAATGACGAAACTACTGCGGGTTTTGCGGGACCTTTTTTTGCCGATTCCATCTGTTTATCCAGAATCATCGACTTGGCTTGTTCAATGCTTTCGCCCTGCTGTATCGCCTGTTCGATTACTTCAGTACCGAACTCAACCTGCCTGAGTGCCGATAACATAACGATGCGTGTTCGTTCTGCGGTCACTCCTTCGTGTCTTCCAGCGGTAAATCCAAGTGCGCGACCCTCTTCGACCAATATGCTGGCGAGTTCGGGGTGTTGTGCCCTTAGAGTTTCGATGGTGAGAACCGTTGTCTCTGTTGCTTGTCCCATCACTACACCTCCACCCCCTGCAAGAGAGGGTTTGATTTTATCGACGCAGGCATCGAAGTCCGAGACAATCGTATCGATCATCCCTTTCTCCATTGCCTCAACAGCATGGAAGGTCAGACCCTGACCAAACCGTTCTATAACGTCTTCCGAGGAGACTCCCCGGTTATTTGCAATTTCTCTGATAAACAATTCTTCAAGGGTGTCCAAGCTTGATTGGATTTCCTTGCGTCCTTCATCTGTATGTGGATCAAGCGCTTTTTTCGCAGCATGCCTAGAACGCATTACCGTCTCGCTGATTCCGATTTTCTCCATTTGTCTGGAGTCGTCGACGATATGGACTAAAACACCGATGCTACCGATCGTTGCCTGTGGTGATGCGAACACCTGGGTGGCTGTCGATGCCAGAAGATAGGCAGCGGAAGTACAATAACCTTCGGTATAAGCATAAATGGGTTTAGAGCATTTCTTAATACTTTGGGCTAACTCGACAAGGCCGTTGATTGCTCCTCCAGGAGAATTGATATCTAGTAGGATGGCTTTTGTAGTTGGGTCTTCATCCAGTTTCTCAATCTGCCTGGCTAAAACCTTGTAGGGAATTCCCCACCACCCATGTCCCAACGTACCTTCAATAGTTATGATCCCGATTCCATCTGCAGTAATGTTTCCACCGAACCATCTGGCATTTGACCTGTCGGCCATGATTCCCGTTTCCCGACGAATTTCGTTGTAGGCATGTTCGTTGATAGCGAGGTATCCAAAATCATTCATGGTCTTCCTCCTCATCTTGCGAGGGTTTGGAGGCTTCATCTTTGTTCATCAAGTGACCCAACCCGGAGACGATCATACTGTTCTCTTCTACGAGTCGATCCAAAACAGCTTCCCATTCATGACCGAATAGTTTACGGGCTTCGATTTCGTGGGTTGAGAGGTGATTGGTAATGGCGTTGACCGATGATTCTACACTTTTGCGCGGATCAACATTCAACACAGCTGGTCCATGCCACTCAGTGGAGCACCATGCTTTGCGAACAATGGGATTCTCAAGGAATCCAGGACAATTGATCAAATTCTGTTTTACCAGCAATTCAACAAACTGTTCATAGACTGGTTGGCAATATTTATATGCCCACTCATTCGCTGCGATTTTCCAACCTCTGGCGGCGTCTTGGACAGACGCTTGAGATGCTGAGTAGGAACTGTTGAAGGATTTGATCAGTACTTCGTATGGTATGCCCACTGCCATGCCTACCAATTTGAGTTGGGCCTCCATGAACTTCCAAAACTCAGCGACAGGAGCTTTGCTTTCAGGTAGACTAGCCTTCTGCCCAGGAGCAAGGTTCCATACTAATCCAGGTCCCATAGTGATTGCTGTACCGTCAGAGGGAACTTCGTTCGGGAGAATGTTGCCCTCAGCATCCTCTCGATGCCAACTTTCAGAACGGGATGATTCAGTGAGTCGCAGCAGAGGATCATCGGGAACATGTTCCTCATGATTCTCCGCTGTCTCAATGAACAGGGTCATGTACGACTGAAGAATGGCCTTGGTTAATTCTGCTTCACTATAACGACCCATTTGGATGATAGGTTCCGCTACCCGCGATAAGATTGAACGGCCACGTCGCTGACCAGGAAACACTTGACCAAGCATGACAAGATTGTAGGTAAGGCGGCGGGTGTGTGATCCAAACTTAGCTACCCTGGTTATGGTTTCAGTCGCCAGATCATCGCCGACCACTGCTACGTGAAAGGCTGTTTCCCGGCCTGCTGTATCGACCTCAACGCCACCGGCAAGTCTCTTTGAGTCGCAATGATAGGGGCTTTTGACATTGCTGCCAGCGATATTCTGGACTTGAGGAAGATAGATGTTCCCGAATTTGACGATCTTGATGTGTTGTAGCATATCGCCACACGATGAAGCATTGACATAGGCTTCACGTTGCAGAGATCCGAAGGTCTGCTTATGATAATGGTCGCACAGTTCCGGTGAGTTGGCCCAGATTGCCCAGTAGGTTTCGATGATGCGTTGGGTCTCTGCGATTTGCTCTTTTGGGATATTAAGTATCCGCTGTTTCACATATGACTGTGGCGATAAGCCAATACCGATCGCTCCATCCACCATTGCGTTGATGATTCCCGCTGCTATAGAATTCTCGAAATATAACCCATTGGATCGTTGCTGAGCAGCTGAAACTTCAGCTGATATGCCTAGGTTTGGATCGGTAGAAAAAAACGGATTGTAATTCTTGGTCTGTTGATTATGTCCCCGCTGATGATAGATGCTCTCTGCACTTATCTGTAGGATTTTGCGAGCTGCTATGCGTTTGGCGCCTTGTACAGGATTGAAGGTGCTCACCATACGGTCAATGAGATTTGGTTTCATCGGCACCTCACATGAACAATACGACGTGTTCCGGTATACAGAACACGTTCAAGGCGGTTGATTTCCTTTGAATAGTATTTGATATTTGCAAGGATCTCCTGGGGAGTAGCTCGCTCAAGTTTACGAAGCATATCTCCATCACCAATTGAATACGATTTACCGCCAGTTGCGACATTTCTCTCAGCCTCTTTCCAGAGAGCAAGGCTTTGCTGAGCTTCGACTAGTTGCTGGCTATAGGTCGTCGTGTTCATGCTAATAGTTATGCATTTTTCAGGCTGTATCGCAAGTGAGAAACGCTTTCTATGCCCTACTTATGGTGTTATATAGAATTATATATTGCTTAATACGCTATATATGGTGTATTATGTAAAGGAGAGGTGCCCATGTCAAAAAGGAAGATTATCTATCTGATCCACGACTTGTGTGCTATGACCCAAACCATAAGAGGCGGGCAACGAAACCTATTGGCATACATGGGTACAATTGGGTGTCGGATCGATAAGAACTCCCTCAAGGCTCATATCAGTGATTCAGCAATAGAGGTCCGGCAGTTTGAATACATGTTCATCTCTGATGACGGACACAGGATTGTAGTCGAGGAACTTTTCGAATGAGTGGGGAGTTGGTCTCACAAGCTGAGTTCGCCCGACGGATGCAAGTGAGTAAATCCCAGGTTACCCGGGCAATTCAAAGTGGTCGCATCGCTTTTTATTCAGGAACAAGACAACTCGATTTTGTTGTAGCGAGCAAATTGTGGGAAGAGAACCGTTCTGATTATCTGGCTGGAACTGGCAGGGCAAATAATAGAAAAGTCCCCAATATCGGGAGAATTCCTAAGCTACGACAAGTTCCGGAAGTCGAGAATCTCAATAACTTTCACAACAATGATAATGAGGAAGAATCCAATGACGAGACCCTCAACACACAGAAAATTCGAAAGACCAAAGCTGAAGCAGAACGGGTTGAGTTGAAACTTGCTCAGGAACGTGGCGATCTTATCGCAAAGCAGGATGTTTTATCTGTTTTCTTCACCTTCCTCGTAGCATTGAAAAACAGTGTGCTTGCCACTCCTGACAGGGTGGTCGGCGATATCCATGCTGCCATTGAACAGTGTGGTGACAATTTCCCCCTCTTGAAAGCTAGAGTCTATGACATTCTGAGATCCGAGCATAATCGTACTCTGGATGATATCGAGGGGATGTTGAAAAAGGCAGCGACAGAGGTAGATAAGATTGCTGACAAATATCGATAGAACCACTAAAAAGCAAAATCTCAAGGGTAAAAAGCCCTCCTTGAAAGAACGGAAGGATCGTTCTTGGCTCACCAAACAGTTTCTTGAGGCGATGAAACCTGCTCCTCTTTTATCGGTGTCAGAGTTCTGCGATGCAAATCTTATGTTGCCGACATCCAATGCCGAGAGTGGGAAGTATCGGACCAGTCGTACTCCCTATATGCGTGAGCCCATGGATGCAATGGGGCCTTCGAGTCATTATCGGAAAATTACCTTTCGTGCTGGAACCCAGGTTGGTAAAACTCAGTTGATTCTTAATTGTATCGATTTTTATGTGGTGAATATGCCTTCTCCCATGTTGTTTGTGTTTTCGAATGACGGAGAAGGCAAGAAGATGGTCAATACGCGTATAGATCCAATGGTCGCCTGCAATGAGCAGCTTCGAGAACGCATTTCCAGTCCAAAGCGGGGAAGTAGTGGCGATACTGATAAAATGAAACTATTCCCTGGTGGATTTCTGTCCATTGCTTCTGGTGAGTCGCCAGCTTCATTGCGATCGCTTCCCTGCCGAATTGTTTACTTGGATGAGGTCGATGCGATGCCAGACAATATCGGCGGTGAAGGAGACCCGATTGAACTCGCCGATAAGCGGACATCGACGTTTAGCGGTAGAGAGAAGATATTTATCTCCTCCACTCCGGTGAACCAGAATAGCAAGATCATTCGAGAGTATGATGCAACAGACCAACGACGGTATTTTGTTCCGTGTCCCTATTGTGGCCAGATGCAAATTATTGATTGGAAACGTATTCGGTGGGATGCTGAGGGTACTCATGTCAAAGAAGCCTGGTTGGAGTGTGAAAATCCTGACTGTAAGCGAAAGATACGTAACCACGATAAGACTACCATGTTGGAGCGGGGTGAGTGGCGACCAACAAATAAGAAGAAAACTGATCCTACCGTTATAGGGTATTGGATCAATGGGTTATATGCTCCAGTTGGTTGGCAGTCTTGGGAGAAATGTGTGACATCGTTTCTTGTTGCCACCGAGAGCAAGGATCAGGATAAGCTCACGGCTTTCTATAATGGTATTCTTGCCGAACCTTATGAAGCGGCCAGTGTTCGCCCTGATTTCCAGCTGCTATATGAGCTATCCAAAGGGAGTAGATACTCCCGGGGTGAGATTCCCAATGATGTATTGGTATTGACCAGTGGAGCGGATGTCCAGGAAAATCGTATTGAGGTGGAGCTTAAGGGATGGTGTCGCAATGGGCGCTCCCGTAGTATTCAATATTACATATTCCTTTGCCCTCCAGGATCCACCACCAAGGATCTCAACAATCCTGTCTGGGATGAATACGATAGGGAGATTCTTAACGGGGTGTTCATCCGGGAGGATGGAGTTCGGTTGCAGCCTGCTGCCAATGCCATGGATAGAGGATGGAATACCAAGCAAGTCAACGCCTTTTGGATGCGGTTGAACAACGATCGATTTCATTTGGTGCGTGGTAGTGATATCCTGCGCTCTCAAATATCTTCAGTGAAGGAAGACAAAGGTGGAAAAGATAGGGATGGTAGAACCAATCAATATAGGGGAAGTGCCTTCAAATACTTTGATGTTGGTTCATCGGTGCTCAAGAGTGAGGTCTATCATTATTTGCAAATTAGAGAACAGATAGGATCTGATGGAAATTTCATCACAGACACTCCGTTTGTAATGCAGTTCCCCAATGATTACGATGATGAGTTCTTTCGGCAATTGACAGCTGAAGAATATAAACCACCCACTGGGAAATCGAAACACGGAGTTTGGCAAACAATCCGAGAGCGCAATGAAGCATTGGATTGCAATGTCTATAATCTGGCAATGTGGTACAAACTCGACCTGTATCGTTTCACCAGCCGTGAGTATGACGAAGTAGAAAGAAAGCTTGCTGCACAACCCAAAATGCTCCAAGAGAAAAACAGCAAGGTCTCAAAGCAGAGAACCGGACGATTGATATCGAAAGGATTGGTGCTATAGCAAGTGCTTTTTACAACTACTTGAAAAATTGTTATCATACATTGAGAATTTCTTAATGAAAATTTTTCTGGAAGGACCCTTCAATGATTTAACGAAAGTGGAGTTTGTAATAGAAACCGTCTCATCAAAACTCTTTTCAAGATGAAAGTTAGATTACATTGGGCTTTTCCATTGACTATGAAAGAACTGATATTTCTCTGATTCTACCCTTGGATTATGCGCTCTTAAGTTCTCATTCACTTTGACATTTTTCACTATCAGATCATGATATTGGCCTAAACTCTGGATGTTGAGTAGCTCCTTCGATAAATTCCGATAGATAACAGACCAGGATTTCCTGTTTCTCATTTGCGAAACTACATTTAAGAATCTACTTGATTCGAGATTGTTCGGGATAGAGGGCAAAGAGAAAACCGACCCTGCTGAATTAAGATTTGTTACGATCTTTGAAATTCCATCACCCTGTAGAATTGGGAGTCCATAGGTTCTTCGAATTTCATTAAAAGTAGAATGTAATTCACGCTCAATTTTCTCCTTTTTTCTAGAAGCTGTAGAATAGTCCTCTTCGTCAAATAGGTTCCGAAGGACTCCAAATTGTTCTCTTGCTTCCACAAACTCTTTTCTGTCTCTTAGGTCAAAAGCATACGCGATAATTGAGGAAGGATCTTTAGTTGCAGATATTATATAGGTTAAGAAATTTGGGACACTAACCGTAATTAAGCTACTTCTGGCTTGATTAATTAGTATGCTAATTTCTTCACTTATTTGTTTAGAAAAACGGTTTAGTACTTCTTGAATATAATTTAGAGAATAAAACTTGGTCTTCTCAAGATAATAAAGTTGAAAATTTTGTCGAATCGGATGAAGGAAGCTGTCTGCCTTTAAATATTCGGCAAAGGAAGTATAATAGATACTCTTATAACTAATCCAGTTTAACGCAGAAATAAATCCTGATAACCCAGTAGTTAGACCTCCTGTCTCACCATTTCCCCATTTTGCGTTTGGAATTCTATAACCAGTATTCGAAATCTCTTCGCCCATTTGATCAAATAGTTTGCATGCTTGATTGCGAGAGGCTCCCGAATTTTTTATCTCACCTAATTCTGAAAATATCTGATGGCATACCTCGCTATATTTTTTAAATTCATACCCTCCTTTCTCTCCCAGCATTTTCAAAGTCAAATAGTAGATGCTATTAGAGATATCCCACGTACATTTTATGTTGATAGACAATATTCGAAAAAATTCTCTAAATGCCTCATCTGTGAATTCTCCACCAGAGATTGTAGGGTAGTAAAAATCTGCTTTTTCTAATGACTTTTCTAATATTTGATCACCATTGAATTCTTTGGGGTCTAGAAAACTGAGATAGTGAAACTCCTTCTTCCGGGATTCTGAAAATTCATCGATGTAATCATCGATTGCTATCCATTCATTATAAAATAGTATTGCGCTTATGAAATTTTCAAATGCACAGATATCACCGTCAATAACTGATTTATCTCTTACTTCAATTTGACCAAGTATTCTTTGAACTGAACTCAATGTTGAATGGTCTATCAATGCAATACTCATCATAACGCTCCTAGGTTTGGATTTTTAAGAATATTGCCCATAGTCTATGACAGATTAATAAAAATTGCCAATGCAATTCAATTTATATACGTTAAATGAAATTAATGAAAAGATATACTTTTCCTAAATTGAGATTCTATAAAAATGAACTAAGCAAATTTTTCTAACCTTACAGGTGTTGGTTTGAATGAAACCTACCATAAAAGGTAGGTTTCATGATCAGCAGCTCCTGGGTCAGACCTTCTCAATTTTACTAATCTCAGCCGCTTTCCTTTCTTTTAATCTCTCCTCTTGATAATAGCGAAGCAGATCTTTGACTTCGGCAAGTTCAAAAGCCTGTGAGATTATCATCTCCCGTAATTCCTGTTCAGTTCGATACTTCATGTGAAGCTCCTTGCTTTGTATTATGTATTTCGATCAAATTGAGTTCGACAGAATTCCTTTTAATCCCCATCTCGCGAAGAGATCGTAAAGTCTGATAGCCTTTGTAGGTGGTTGATGGATCGAGTTCTGCAACATGGCAAACTATTTCCATGTACCTTCTGTGATTTCTGAAAAATCGGACTGCAGACCAATATTCGTTATCATCGTTTGAGAAGATATCCTCATATGCACGTTCGATAGTCATTCGACCTATCTGCCTGTAACAGGACCGTAAAGCGTTGCTCAGCATATTGTTCTCCCAGGTTTTCGTCTTCGGTATGATTCCCAGTCCATTTCAAATGCTTTACCATCACCTTCTACAATTCGTTCATAGGTGCTTCGCCCAATCGAATTTATGACACCCTTGATAAGCACACCGTCCTTTACTTCGTCGCTTCTTCCTGCATTGGTGATCATGATTGTGGGGAGGAGACGGTTGTACCGTTCATTGATTATGCGGAATAAGTTGATTACTTCAGTCGCGCTTCCGTAGGATTTATCCACCTCATCTATGATCAGATAATCAAATCGAGCATACTTCTCGATAATGCTAGAGACTCCATGATCATTGAAGGCTTGGCGAATCTCATCAAACAGTTCGAGGGATATTACATATCGCGTAGTTTTTCCTTGCTTGATATGGTATTGCATAGCTGCAAATGCCAACCGAGTTTTTCCCGTCCCATTTCTTCCATAGAGAACAACCGACCCTCCGGATCGTAAGGCATCGATAATCTTAATCTGTTTGGCAGCAACCTCACTATCTTCACTCAGCTCGAAATTGTCAAAAACAGAATCAACGAATCTTTTAGGAATAGCGGTAAGTTGTTCTGTAATAAATTCATGATGTTTTCGAGCTGTTCTCTCCTGTTCAATCCGGGTATACTCCTCATCACTTTGCGTAATGATTCCATCGAATCTAGCCAAAGTTTCTTGAATGGCTTTACCTGCATCTACAATCATTTCACTCATAGTTATAGTCCTCCACTGCTACTTCTGGCCCGCTTTCGGTTCTGAACATCGGTTTATGAACATGTGGTTTCCCGCGAATTTTTTCGGGGAACAATCCTTGCCATCCGTTCATGATTGACTGCTGTATGCATTCAATTCGAGCAAAGTCGTCTGGAAGTTTAGCGAGTTGAGTCAATGCAATAGCGATAGCTCTCTCAGTCATCGGCTTCTTGATATCTTTTCTATGCTCCACATACAGGTGCAAAGCTTCCTTGAACTCTCCTTGAGGTATAAGAACAAAGGGATCTGGTAATTCAATTTCAGAAGTCGATGGAGAGCTGGTCCCCCCATTTGGATTGGAATCTATATCAGGATGTTTCTCTGTATCCAAATGCAAATGAGAGTGTGAATAGTTGGAGAGACTAGTAAGGGTCTTGGAAGCCCCTTCTAGATCCTTTAGTCCATATTCCTTGAGTATTGAATCCAATGGATATTTATAGTTGGTAGAAATCACCGTTTGAAGTACGCTTTCTGGCAGATTTTTCAAAATGGTATCAATTCCTTTCTTCACATTGCTATGACCATCCCAATGCTGGTGTTTTGGCCAATTGGGCAAGATCATATATCCATATCGGTAGTAAGACTTACCTTCGGCTTCAAATCGCCTGAGCACCTTTTTGATTGCTGTTTCAGTCATACCCGTGTCATAGACCATCCGTTTAAGAGTCGTTTGGTATATTCCTGCAATATTTGTCAGCGGATTGGTCATGAGATAGAGATAGAAAAATTTTTCTGTTGGATTCAATTGCTGAACCCAAGCGTCATCCCAAAAGGATGTTGAGATAAACCGTTGTGTTGCCATCATTGGGCTCCTTCGGTGTCTGCATTGTAATTATTTGGGGCTTCACTAAAACTACGGGCTCTGTCAGTTTTAACATATTTGCTCTCATTGCCTCGTACATGCTCGATTCCGTACGCATCTGCAATCTCCCTCATCCTTCTGAGAATAGTACCGTCCATTGGTTCAAGACGGCTGTTATGAAGGTAGAGGATATTCCTGACTTCATCACAGATTACCGGTCCAAATTTTTTCTCTCCGATTGGCCATCTTTGTACAGCTCTTCTAACGGCCTCGGAGCAGGTCATTTCTTTTTGAGGATTATTCATATTCAATACCTATGGAACTGGGTCGATTATACTTCCAAGATCCCTTGTTTAACTGTCTAGATTAGAAAGGTATGTCATCGTCGAAACTTTCTGGTCCAGGAGGGTACACTTGCTGCATGTGATTCGATTGTATGCCACGGGCCTGTGAACGATGGTCAGTCTGCCGGGAATCTCCGAGAAGTTGGATTTTCTCAACAATAACTCCAATTTTTGACTTGTTCTGGCCATCCTGTTCCCAACGCTGCTGTTTGATGGATCCACCGACGGAGACCTGTTTACCTTTTACCAAATGTGGGTGTAATGCCTTTGCCAATTTGTCCCAGACGGTACAATCAATGTAACTCACTTCATCTTCGCGCTGATTATTTCGTACGATCTGCTTACCGATAGCAATGCTGAACATACACAATGCTGTACCTGTCTGGGTATATTTCAATTCAGCATCACGTGTGATCCTCCCAATAAGCATGACCGAATTCATATCATTTGCCATGGTGATGCTCCGTAATAAACCATTGGGGGATCAGAACTTTTTGCTGCTCGGTGAGGCTAAGAAATGAATCCTTCGTTCCACGGTAGAATACTACTAATCCCCGAATGAGTTCTTCATCGTAAGTGAAGTTTGAGTACTTGCCCTGGGTTTCAATCGCAAGCATTACCCCTTCGACTGGATCGAAGGGCAATACATGGAAAAAGCCATATTTCATTTGGTTAGCAATGTAACTTGCTCTTGTCTTTATCAGCTTGGGGCAGGGATCGAGCATACCTTTCTGCATCACAGTTATAAGTAACTTGTCCATTATAAGCCTCCAGCTTCGAATAACGCAGCAAGATCAGGTGTTTCCTCTTGCTGGACTATTTCGGGTTTTCCCAAAGTTTGTTGACTCTTATGTGTGGACGTATCGAAAAAATCAATTGGAGAGGCAATACCATCTTTGATCGAGGAATAGATCTTACGGAGGTCTACAATATTGTGTGTAGTGATCGCTTCGAGTTTCCGTTGAATGCGTGCTTCAATCATCTCCTTGGAAATCCCGATTGATTCGAATGCTCCCATAAGGCGATTGATGGTATCCACATCGGTCTTCGTAACTTTAAGCATGGTTTCAGTGCAGGCCTAGACAGCAAGGTCTACTATGTCACCAGGAATAACACCGAGTATACAAGCCCTCAATCTTCTAGCTCCATTGTTAGCGACCAACTCATAGATTTCACGAGGATCGGTCACAGTGTAATCACGTTCTCTGGTGTGACGAACGTGAGAGACCGTAAAGATTTTGCTGTTCCTGGTATTCGTCTCAAGATCCCAAGCATAGGATTCGACGAGACTTGACCCATTATTCTGTTCAAGTTCTCGTATTCCTGAATCCATGTTACCCCACGATTGGGCAAGTGTTTCAGCTAGCCGGATGGAAGGGCCTTCGATTTTTGAGCCTCCTTTCGCATATTGATAGATGGCTTGCGAAGCGAGCCCAACTCGTTCACAGGATTTCAAGATTCGTTTGATGGCGAGATCCTCATTGCGTGGAAATTTCTTAGCCATAAAGACGGCCCCTTGTACGGAAGCTATTTCACGTGATGTTCTTACCGATTCCATGGCATGTTCTGTAGTGGTCGGATGGTTAATTTCTAAAGGAGCTAGGCTTTGTTGCATCATCGATTTACCTCCTTGATGATACCGAACTTAATGTGTTCCGATCTCATGAATCCTGTGAGCTTGATTGTTTTTGGTCGATCAAGTTCTGCACGAAAATGGACTATCTCAGTTGGGTTTAGGGATTGTGGTGGTGAAAAGGTATCTTCCAGAATAGAGCCCCGCGGTCTGTTCTCAGTTTCCAGTAGTTCAACGGGTCTACAAGCGTTGATTCTGTTCTGATGGTTCCTTTCGGCTTCTTCCAGTTGTTTACGCAAGGCGATTGCTTTACCTAGGTTCCCCTGTTGCTGGTAGTTCAGGGCTAATGCCGCAGCATGGGGGTTACCATCGTTTAAAATATCCAAAGCAGCAAGATCTGAGATCACATCACAACATCTTTTATCAATTTCTTCACTGATTTTCTTATTGGTGTATCCTTTGTTATACCAACTGGAGTTATTGAGCCACTCACATTTCCTAAGGAACGCTTCCAAGGCATCATTCTCTTGGGCAAATCGTTCATGCTTTAATACTCGAATCAATTCATCACGTTCCTGAACCCGAGTTTCCTCGGCTTTGGAAATTGCTTTTTCGAGAGGGACGATCGTTACATTGATACGTTCTTTTATAACCTTAATTTTCTGTTCAATCTGGTCATAGGGTTTTAGTATCTCTTTCTTGAGTGCAATCCGTCTGGAATCCAAAGCGGTAATAATACCTTTCGCACTCGATACTACTCTTTTGGCTTGTGCAATATTTTCCAAGTTTAAATCTGATATGGCGAACTGGACTTGTTCGACTAGAAAATCGCTTAGTTGTTCCAGGTTCTCATAAATATCCGCCATTGAGATAACTCTGATTTCTACAGCTAGTTCATCCTTGCCTGAACTGCCATCATCTAAGGTTCCCTCAACTTCAACAATATTTTCAATTTCATCATCTTGTTTCATCAGCCCGACCTCTTAGTGGCTTGAAGACCAATGGTGGTCTTTGTCTGTTTTGAACACACCGCCAGAAAGCGATGCCCTTTTGCGCAACAAATGCAATGGACTCTTGGACTACAGGATCCTGTGAAAGAAACTTGTAATTCCGGGTGTGAATGGTCGGGAATTCATCATCTATCCATTGACCATCATTAAGATGGCCTGATTGATGGATGATCTTTGCTGTTAGGATTCCAAATGACCAATTGGTAACAAACAATTGAGTACAGATCTGTGAAAAATAGTAAGGGGGGATGATGCCATTCCATTTCACCAAGTCATTGTTGACCCTAATGGTGGTGGTCTTGCATTCCCACACTCCCTGTTCACCTGTAACGATATCCGTCAATTCACCATCGAGAGTGGCCGATATATAGGGGTGATTGTCGTGACAAAGAATATCATACGGGTGATATTCCACTTGGTATCTATTCTTGAATACCAGTGCGAACTCATTTCTAATAATAGGTTCGGCTTCAACACCGAAGATAACCTGTGATTCCTCCCCAATATTTTTTGGTTTTCGTAATCCCACCTTCACATCGTACAATTCATCGATATTTCCCCAAGGATTGTTACCAATGACGATGGACATTTCCGAAGCACTGATATGATTGCGCTTTTCAGCCAACCATGCGATTTCATTATCGAATGGCAGCCGAATCATCGATGTTCACTTATTGGAGTTGCGAGTCTATTCGCAAGCTTTGGCATACATATCTCCCAATCTGATAGTTTTGTACTTACGATAGACGTTTTACCGGACTGGAAATTGCTGGATGTTTCCATTTGTTCATCCAGATATCAAGCTCGGTTTTGTTGAATAAGACTCTTTTACCAACTTTGCTATAGGGTATGGCATTCATCATGACGTATCTTCTTAAAGTTGGTTGTGAGAGGGTTGTATATTCCGAAGCTCCTCCATAGGTCAGGTATGGACTATCCATTTCGCTCCATCCTCTTACTGTCCATGAACACATCCAGATCTTCCTTTTTAAATAGTATTGCCTTTGGAAGACGATGACAGGCAATCTCTCCAGATTTCACGTATTTGCGTAGGGACCGCTGGTCCATTCGCAAGTAACTCGCTGCTTCTTTATAAACCATGTACAATGTATCCACGTTTTCTCCTTAATGATACATAAATTTGTGTTGTCGACATATTAAACACGCAAATTTATGTCTTTGTCAATATTATAGAACAAGAATAACACACATACCACTGATGATAGAGGAGGTTTCCAGATGATTATGTATAAATGTTTACAACCAACATCTTTTACCATATAATGTACGGAAAATAGTGATGGAGGTTTAGGTGGAAGATTTTTGGGATCGGGTCTATGAGATGATGAAAGCGAGTGGGTATACAGCTGTCGATTTAAGTAAGAAAATTGGCAAGAATCCACGGGCGATCGAGTCTTGGAAGAACCATGGAAGTGAACCTCGGTTGAGTGATGCTTTCAAGATGGCCAAACATCTTGGTGTTTCTTTGGAAGAGTTTCTCACGGGAAAAAAGCCGGGTCCACTTGTGACTGGTTTTGCTGATGAGAGAATAGCATCAACGGTAACTGTGCCTCGTATGCATGTGGTGGTCAAGGATGAGACTGGTGAGATTGATATCACCGAAATGGAGGACTCCTTGGTCTGTGTCCCCGTGCAAATTGTCAAAGGACTTGAGGTTGGTCGACTTCGCGCTACGACAATCAAAGGCGATGATATGGTTGATGAGGGCATGGCTCCAGGCGATATAGTCATTTACGATTGTGGCAACGTCGATTCAAATGGATTGTATGTTATCCGTTTGAAAACCATGATAGTACCCAGACGGCTGGAGTTTTCTCCTGTTGATAATTCTGTTTGCATCAAGTCAGCCAATTCAGCATACCAGGATGTGACACTCGATGTGACCAATGAGAATTTTCAACCCTTGGGTAAAGTCGTGGCATTGCTTCATAAGTACTTCCATTAACTGCCAGACGAAGTGAGTGCAGGAAACGAAAGCTTGCTTGCATACATTTCATTCAGATTTTCTTTTGTCCGTAATCCTCATTATATGAAAAAATCCACGCTCCTCACCTGGAACTTACGCGTTCTCCGGTACTGGGGAGTTGTGTCAATTATTTACCAGCGAGTTGAGATATCCCGGGCGAGGCGCGGATGACACTTACATGGTTGAAATCTGTTCACAGTACCTTTCTAGTGTCATAAAACATTGAATATTCGATATATTCCCATTAATGCACACTAGAAATTGCTAATTAACCTATCCAATTATCTGAATTCACAGACAATCAAACACATAATATAATATGTAAATACTTATATTTATGTGATTGACATAATTTTATGTTGTCTTATACTGAAGTATCTTTACTAATTGCCTAACGGCTGGAGGACAACATGCTAGATCTTATCTCAACTGGTAATCGGAAGATCGCGAAAAATACCGCGATCTTCAATTTGTGCAGCGGTACTGACTGCCCAATGAAAAACGATTGTTTTTATGGAATCACAAAAAAATGCTACGCGTTGAAAGCAGAACGACTATATAAGGATTGTTTACCGTATAGACGGAGACAAGCAGCGTATTGGACCGAAACACCAATTGATACCAGGATCAATGATATGGTTGAATTCTTTAGACGAAAAAAAGCAATCAAATATTTTAGGATCAATGAAAGCGGCGATATTGCAAGTATTCAGGATCTTAAGGACCTTGACGCGATTGCAGCAGCGCTTAAGGCTGCATAT
>Ga0334895_1001027_pt1 | contig 31787 bp, 34 predicted proteins | sample GraSluR3_MG_7_FD_207229 | JGI IMG/M metagenome (GOLD analysis project Ga0334895, IMG submission 207229) | Sludge microbial communities from methane-producing bioreactor in Wageningen University, Netherlands - Granular Sludge_31_05-R3 | ecosystem: Engineered > Bioreactor > Anaerobic >... | reverse complement strand
ATCGTAGTATGACAAACATTTATTCCACGATCATATAACAATTCCTGAACTTCACGATAGCTCAGATTGTAACGTAGATAATAGCCCACAGCGACAATAATCACATCTTTTTGAAATTGTTTGCCTTTAAAATGATTCATCCCTCTGTCCTCGCTGTCTTTCTATCCATTTTACACTAAAATAGATTTATTGGTCAACTTTGCAACAGAACCAGGGCGAGTCTATTAGTGAACATACTTCACCAGGAGATGCGTTGGTTACAATTACAGATGGAGAAGCTGAAATAAGTATTGATGGCGAAATTTTCAAACTAAATTGTGGACAGAGTATTATTATGCCTGCTAATATTCCCCATGCTTTAAAAGCTATAACTTCTTTCAAAATGATTTTGATCGTCATAAAAAAAGAGATATGAATGATATCAGTTTTTCTAATCAAAGTGTTTTATATTAGCCCTATTAGTCTACTTTTTGAAAAAAGTAAATCTAACCAGACAATTCAAAAATCATTAGTTGAATACAAAATAAAGTCCATCAGTATGAAAATGTTGTGCCCCCCAAAAGTTAGACCTAAAGAACTAACATTTGGAGGTTTTTCTTATGACAAAATATACCTAAAGGCACAAAGAAAACCACGAGACAAGTCGTGGCTTATATTGAGAACTGGATGAACAATTATCCAAGAAAAATGTTCAACTTCAAGATACCAAATCAGATTTTAAGTGAATCCATCTAGTGGCTAAATTCATCTTGCAATTTGCGATTATTTTTGCCAATTATTTTGCCAAAAATAAGAAAATGTAGTGGAATTAGTCCAATCAAAAAAATCTAAATGCCTATATAATGCGTAGGTTTTGGGTATAAAAGTGTTAAATACTCTGTTTTTTTCTTGCAGGGGGCATAGGAAAAAATCCTTATACAGTATGGTATAGGGATTTTCTTTTGTTTAAATTAATTTAGTGATGTATAAACAGTTTTAAAGTGATGTTTTTTTGGGACTATCTAACAATTTAGTATAATATTGTTTTTTATTTTGTAAAAAATCAATATGTTGCTGTATTTTTTTTAATTCAACCTGTAAAGTCGTTTCTTGCTCTGCTAAAATATTTATTCTATCTAAGATAGTGTTATCGCCTTTCTCTCTCAATCTAGAGTAGTCAACAATTTTTGATAAAGTCATACCAGTTGCTTTTGCTCGGTTAATAAACTCAATCCAACGTAAATCATCATCTGTAAAAATTCGATAGTTAGTGCTATTTCTATTAGGTTTTAAAAGCCCCAGTTCTTCATAGTAGCGTAAAGTTGGAATGGACAGTTCTGTAAGTTTAGAAATTTCTGATATTTTGTAAGTTTTCATGATAAGGGAATTTTCCGTAATTTAGTATAAATAACTCTTGCTATCAAGTACACTTGATAGTTTATACTGATTATATCATATAAAAGGAGGCAGTATTTTGAATAAATACGAGAATGGATTAAGAATTCGTGAAGCAGTAATTGGTAAAGAGGCAAGTCAAATGGTAACAGATAGTCTAGCTGATATAGCACCTATCTTAAATCAAAAGACTTTATTAGCTTTTGATGAAGCAGAAGAACGACCAATATTGACTATGCAACAAAGAGAGATGATTACGATTACAAGTTTATTAACACAAGGCGATACCTTAAATCAGATTAGGATTCATATTCAGGGAGCTTTAAATGTAGGTCTTAGCCAAGATGAAATTGTTGAAACATTTATTCATTGCTTACCATATGTTGGTTTTCCGAGAGTGTTAAATGCTATCTCTGTGGCAAAAGACGTATTTAACAAAAATATGGTATGAATTTATCTGTTCCATATCATAAAAATAAGCATGGATTCGAACAGTCCTTATAAATTTAAACCTAGCTATAATCAGGTTTAAAGCATTTATACTGATATATAAACCTATAACTATTCATGCAGGGGCATAATCAAAAAGGCTTTGTATCGCTGATACAGAGCCTTTTTTTATTTTTTTGCCAAATTTTTGCCAAAACTACCCATAATTTTCTTGATTTCATTATTGCCAGCGTTCGATTTCTCTCTTAGAATGTGTCTGTAAGTCTCTTTGATTTGGGTACTGTTTTTATGTTCGACTTGTTTAACAATAACTTCAATGTCTATATCTTGGGTGAGTAAAGCACTAATATAGGTATGGTGGTTGAGATGACCATACGTCGAATAAACAGGCTATTTATCCGATTTTATTAGGTTTTCGATAGTCTTTACTTCTGTTAGTAAGTGAATGAGTTAAGATAACTGTGAGGTTATTTTTTTACTTTTATTAAAAATATATTTAAAAAATTTTAATAAAATGTTATAATAAAGTCAATAAATATGACAAGAGATAATGTTATGTTTTTTGCATTTCATATAGATAGGAGTAGTATGTGATAAAAAATTGATTGATGAAAAAATTAACTTCGATGTAGGTGCTTTTTTTAAAGAGATAAGGCGTACTCGGGGTTACACACAAAAAGATGCTGGTGGTGATTATATTTCTAAATCTCAGTTATCACGATTTGAAAATGGTGAGACAATATTGACAGCTGAAAAGCTCTACTATGCTATTACACAAATTTCAATGACGCCGAATGAATTTTTCAATGCGTTTAATGATTATAAACTTGATAGGATGCAAGAGCTTTATCGCACACTAGACAATATTCAACTCTCTTTAAAAGATGGGATTGAAAAATCGAAAACTTTAGTTATTAAAAAGCTCAAAGATAAATTTGAACGTTTATCAAATGTTATGATAAAAAGTGTCTTGCAAGATATCACAGGTAAAAAGTATGTATCAGAAGAAGAATATCTGTTAGTGGGAGACTATCTTAGTGCAATTGACTATTGGTCGGAATTTGAGATGAAGTTACTATATTACACTTGTTTGATTTTAGACGAGGGAGATATTCGTTGGTTTTGGGAAATGATAACTGATAGGGCGCATCATTTTAACAAAGGAAATAATCAGAGATTATTCAGACTGAAGACAAAGTAAAAATCTAGTTAAGATTTTTACGAAATACGGAAATTTTTATTTAGAAAACCGACGGTTAAGCTATTTCTAAATTAGAAAATATCAAAACAAACCCCATTTTGGTTTAAAAATGGGGTTTGTCTACAACCTGAATAATCAGAGATTATTCTTAGCAACATTGCTAAATAGTTATGAAACAACAGTCTTAGATCGTCAAAATATGGAGAATGCAGCTTTATTTAGGGAAGATCTTGAAAAATTCATTGTAAAAAAAGAACCAACGATGTTGATTATTTTTACTATCGTGACTTATTTTCACGATTATTTGCTCGAAAAGACATCAAAAAATCGTCAGAAGATAGAAGAATATTTGACTGCTGCTGAGGTGGTTGGTGCCAAAGATATGGCAGATTATTACCGCAATCGTTTAGTTGCATTAGAGAGAAAGTAAAATCCAGAATGCGAATAAATTTCTGAGTAGTTTGTTGAATGTTCTGACTTTCATTGTGAAACCTCCGTAAGTTTATAGATTAATTTTATCTTTAAAAAGTGCAAATTTAAAAAAGTTGTATATCTGCGTACTGAATTTTAGTTAAGCAGGTGTATGATATTTTCATATGTTGTACACTTTCTATTTATTATAGTACGTAAAAAAGAGCATAATTTTTGTCATGCTCTCCCATTATTTTCTAGGGTAGTGATATGAAATCATTATTTTTATTAACGTGTTCCAACGTAGTAGATGACACCAGCGATAATGAGTTTTCCAACAAAAATTCCTCCAGGCAAAAGCATAATACTTTCTCCTTTCCTTGTGTAATTAGCTTGTAAATTGTTCGAACTAATTTACGAATATATTTTATCACGGAAAAAAGACACTGTAATAAAGTTGCATATATGCGGATAAGTAAGCATATATGCAACTTTGTTAAATGGTTGTTTTTTTACGTTAAAATATACATCTGATAGAGGAATTAGAATGAAATTCCGTTAAAAAATGATTTTCAAATCAGCATACCCATTCACGAAATATGTATAGATAAAATTTTATAAAGAAAATCGAGGTTTTAAAATTAGTAAAATGATTGAATTGAAACACATAACTAAAACATTCAATGGTAAAAAAGCGCTATCTGATATTAGTTTTTCCGTATCTGAGGGAGAAATATTTGGTTTTCTTGGACCGTCAGGTTCAGGAAAAACAACGACCATTAACATTTTAACTGGGCAGTTGGTTCAGGATAGTGGGCAGGCTTTTATTTTAGGTAAAAATTCAAAGGATATTTCTGCTGATGACCTTTTAAATATTGGGTTCATGAGTGATACCGTTGGCTTTTATGAAAAAATGTCACTCTATAAAAATCTAGAATTTTTTGCTAAATTTCATCATGTTTCAACTGAGGTGCTTGACGATTTGCTAAGAACATTAGATTTATTCCAGGATAAAGACAAGAAAGCTGAGAATTTATCAACAGGTATGAAACAAAGATTATTCTTAATTCGTGCCATTCTACATACGCCGAAAATTTTATTTTTAGATGAGCCGACTTCTGGATTAGACCCGACGTTATCAAAAAAAGTTCATGATATTTTATTTGCCTTAAAAGAAAAGGGAGTTACGATATTTTTAACAACACACGATATGAATGAAGCAACTAAACTATGTGACAATATTGCATTGTTATATCAGGGCAACATTATTGAATATGGTGCGCCACTATCTATCATTGACAAATATAGTGACGAAAATAAAGTTGTGATTAGATTTCAAAATGGTAAAGAAATAACCGTTTCTAAAGAGGAAGTCGGTAATTATCTCGGACAATATGTTGTTAGTATACATACCATGGAATCATCTTTAGAATCTATTTTTGTACAATTAACAGGAAAGGAATTTAAAAATGAATAGAACAAACAGATTAAAAAGTGTATTTTGGTTAAGGAGGCAATACTTAAAGAGTAATCTTGCTTTACTATATATGTGTGTTGGGACGCCTATTGGAGATTTTGCCCTCCTGTCCCTTATCCCTAAATTTCATGGCAATATATTTTTTTTAAGCACTGCTTTAAACTTTGTGTATAGTATGACAGCGGGGGCTTTCGTTTCAATGATGATAGGAGAAGAGAAGGAAAAGAAAAATTTACGGACATTGATACTAAGTGGTGTGAAAATGTATGAATATATCTTATCTATCGTCATTTTTCCTTTTTTATTTTCTGTTTCGGCATTTGCTTATTTCCCCTTATTTTTTGGTGTAGCGATACCAAGTTGGCCAATTTATCTTATCATTGCCATTTCAACCTCTCTCATTTTTATTCTCATCAACTTATCTATTGGTTTATTTGCTAAAAGCCAAATGCACGCATCCTTATTTAGTTTTGGCGCTGTGATGGTAGCGAATGTTTTACCTATTTTAGCAGATCTTTCAAATACCAAACTGGTCAAATATATCGTGGACTGGTCGTTTATTGGTGCTAATACAGAGTATTTTATCAAATTAGAACAATTCAGAATAACAGATAATAGTATACTAGCTATGTTGTTATGGATTGTGGGTTTATTGATTTTAACTAAGTTTGCTTTTGCATGGAATAGAAAAGAGCATGTTTGATTGAGAGTCATTGAATAAGTTGAGGTAATCTGACATGTCTGAAAAAGTCATCACGTGTTTTTATTGACAGAATATTGCGAAGATGATAAAAAAGGGGTATAATTGAATAAAAATGTGAAGGGCATGTCGCAGTGTTGTGCCTTTTTTCATATGAAAATGGGGTAAGTTAATGGACGTGTCTAATCTTTTTAATTCGAATTTGGATAAAATCAAAATTTCGGCGATTCGTCGTTTTGACCAGGAGGTGTCAAAGATTCCTGGTATGTTGAAATTAACGTTGGGTGAACCAGATTTTAATACGCCTGAGCATGTTGAAGCAGCAGCTGTGGCTGCTGTTCGCGCGCATGAGAGTCATTATACTGGGATGTCAGGCTTGCTTGCTTTACGTGAGGCGGCGAGTCAGTTTGTTGCTGAAAAATATGATTTACAGTTCGATCCAGAATCAGAAATTTTGGTGACGGTTGGTGCGACGGAGGCGATTTCTGCTAGTCTCATGTCTATCTTAGTAGCAGGTGATAAGGTGTTGACGCCTGCGCCTTTGTATCCTGGTTATGAGCCTTTGATTCAGCTTGCGGGTGCGGAGATGGTTGAGATTGACACGACGACTAATGGCTTTGTCTTGACACCAGAGATGCTAGAGGCAGCTCTAATCGCTAATCCTGAAACGAAGGCTGTGATTTTGAACTACCCGTCAAATCCAACGGGTGTGACTTATAATCGTTCGGAAATTAAGGCTTTAGCTGAGGTGATTAAGAGGTATCCTGTTTTTGTCATTTCGGACGAAATCTATTCTGAGTTGAATTATACGGATGAAAAACACGTGTCAATTGCTGAATTTGCACGTGAGCAGACGATTGTGCTAAATGGTCTGTCTAAATCTCATGCCATGACGGGATATCGGATTGGTTTCATTTTCGCGGATGCGATTTTGACCAGCCAGATCATTAAAACGCATCAGTATTTTGTGACGGCAGCAACGACGGTTTCACAGTTTGCGGCGATTGAGGCTTTGACCAATGGTAAAGATGATGCAGCAGCGATGAAAAAAGAGTATGTAGTTAGGCGAGATTATATCATCTCACAGATGACACCGCTTGGCTTTGAGATTGCGAAACCAGATGGGGCATTTTATATTTTTGCTAAAATTCCTGCAGATTTAGAACAAAATTCTTTTGATTTCTTGATTGATTTTGCTAATGAAAAGCAAGTGGCTTTTATTCCCGGGTCAGCTTTTGGCAAATATGGTGAAGGCTACATTCGTTTGAGTTATGCAGCGAGTATGACGGTGATTACAGAAGCCATGGCACGCTTGACGGCATACGTGACTGAAAAGCGTGAGTTATAATCTACTCATCTTTTATCAAATGAACCTGTGCTTGCTTAATTTCCAGCAAACATTGAAATTCCCCAATTTTGGGGAATTTTTTTATTGGGTCTGAGTTTTTAGAGATGCTCAATTTTTTGTTATAATGAGGTGGAGAGGTTCTAAGGGATATGAAAAACGTTGAAACGCGCGGTTTAGTGCTGTTTAGTCGGCATTACCGTGAGCAAGATAAATTAGTTAAGATTTTTACGGAGCGTTTTGGCAAGCGGATGTTTTTTGTGAAAAATGCTGGGAAGTCGAGGTTTGCGAGTAGTCTTCAGAATTTTACGCAACTTGAGTTGCTGGGGACGATTAATGATGATGGTTTGAGTTTTATTTCTGATATTAGTGAGGCTAATCCTTATCAGTTTATCAATGCAGATATTTTTGCTCAGGCTTATGCGAGTTATCTGGTTGGTTTGGCGGATGTCGCTCTTCCGGATAATCATTATGATGCGCCGCTTTATGGTTTTTTGATGAAGTCGCTTGATTTGATTGAAGAAAAGATTGATATGCTGGTGGTGACTTATATTTTTGAGTTGCAGGTTATGTCGCGTTTTGGTGCGCAGTTAGATTTTGGGCAGTGTGTTTTTTGTCATCGTAAGGACTTGCCAATGGATTTTTCTTATAAATTTAATGGTTGTCTCTGTCGAAATCATTTTGATGCGGATATGAGGCGTTCACATTTGGACCCTAATGTGATTTTTTTGTGTCATTCTTTTATGGCAATAGACTTAGACAAGCTACCGAGTATTAATCTGTCTGATGACATGAAAAAGAAAATTCGAGTCTTTATTGATGCACTTTATGACCATTATATTGGTGTCCAGATTAAGGCTAAGAAATTTATTGATGGTTTGGATGGCTGGGCTGATATTATGAAATGAAATGTCCTTAAAAAATAGAAAAGCATACTAGCAGTTAATTTCATTGCCTAGTTTGCTTTTCTATTTTAGTTACTGAAGACCTTTTGTTACAGACTTTTTTGATTATAGCGTTTTTTGATCTCAACTGCGAGGGCTGGATAGTCTGTCATAAAACCAGATAAATGATGATTAAAGGCAAAGTACATGTCAACATCATTATTTAAAGTCCAAGGTCGCAAGGGTTTGGTGAATTGTTTTAAGTGATTTGAATTTTTTTGTAACCAGTCCAACCGAGGATGCAGGTGGGTGATATAATCCGTCTGCAAACCTTGCTTAATTTTCTGTTCCGAGGTCGACATGAGGAGGCATAAATCTGCACCTGGCTCAAGCTCTGATAGATGTTGTAGTGATTCGAGATTAAAGGAGCAGTAGATATGAGAAAAAGGATAGTGCTGTGAGGTGAGCAAGTCACTGGTCATTTTTTCAATGCCAACATACTGAAATTTATCCGTCTTGATTTCGACATTAAGCACGCCTGTGAACTGCATCTGGATCAGTAAGTCTAGTACCTCAGACAATAAAGGAATTTTTTCAGTTACATAGTCTTTATCAAACCAAGCCCCCGCAGAATAGTTGCGGATTTCTGAAAATGTTAGGTTACGAACGAGTCCAGTGCCATTTGTGGTGCGGTCAATGGACTCATCATGAATCACGACGAGTTGACCGTCCTTGGTTAAATGGACATCAAGCTCGATGCCGTCAGCACCTACCCTGATCGCTTCAGCAAAAGCTGCTAGGGTGTTTTCAGGTCGATTGGACTTACTGCCACGGTGGGCGAAAATCTGCGTTTCGACAGGATCCTGATGGAGCAGATGATAGATGCTGACTTGAAATCTAGCGCGTCGTGACTTAAAGTAATCACGGTTTCTGTGAAACCATTTTTTAATCCCCGTAAACATCCGCCCACTCCTTTTCAATTGCGGTGACAAATTCTCGCATGATGTGATCACGTGCCCTTGCGAGTTGCTTGGCTTTTTCAGTATGCAGGCTTTCAGAAATCTGAAAGAGTTTTTCATAAAAATGATTGATCGTTGTACCTTCAGCGGCATGATAAGCTGCTTTAGAGGTAAAAGTCTGTGGCAACTTATCGGTATTATAAAGCTCACGCTTACGATCAAAGCCATATTGCAAGGTTCGGACGATTCCGAAAGCCCCAATGGCATCTAAGCGATCGGCATCTTGGACAATTTGACCATTGATGTCAAGTGCCTGCGCACTACCATCAAGATTGGCTGAGAAGGAGAGATTATCTATGATGTCAAAGACTTGGTCAATGTAAGGTAAGTCAAGTGTGGTGAGAAAATCAACGACTTCTTGCTTGGCAGCGACAACATCCTCAAATAGTTTGTCATCATAGGTATCATGAAGAAGCGCAGCCGTTAAAACTAAGTCACGATTGGCTTGCGGATAGTCTTCTAAAATGTGTTCAGCCAATTTATAGACACGAAAGATATGATCGAAACCGTGACCATCTGTCAGGTGCGCGTGTCTATTTTGGGCAAATGCCATGATTTTTTCCATTATTTGAAATAGTTAATCCCCATAGCGGACTTGACTTCATCCAAAGTCTGAGCTGCGACAGCCTGTGCTTTCTCAGAGCCTTTTTTGAGCATCTCATAGACTTGCCCCATGTCTTGGGCGTATTCTAAGCGACGGGCACGAATCGGCGCAAATTCGCGGTCTAAGACCTCGAGTAGGTAGCGTTTGGTTTTCACGTCGCCGAGGCCACCAGCTTGATACTGCGCTTTCATCTCAGCAATGGTTGCTGCATCTTCGGGTGTGCCAAAAACATCGAGATAGTGGAAAACCATATTGCCTTCGATTTTACCTGGATCTTCGACGCGGACGTGGTCAGGGTCAGTGTACATACTCATGACTTTTTTCTGAACGGTATCGGCATCGTCAGAAATGAAAATGCCGTTGTTGAGGGATTTAGACATCTTGGCATTGCCATCAAGACCAGGCAAGCGACCGGCACTTTCATTTTCAGGGTAGAGGCCTTCTGGTTCAACCAGGACATCTGTTTGGTAGGCATGATTAAAGCTGCGGACAATTTCGCGTGTTTGCTCAATCATCGGTTTTTGGTCATTGCCAACAGGGACGAGGTTGGCTTTAAAAGCTGTGATATCCGCTGCTTGAGAAACTGGATAAACGAGGAAGCCAGCTGGGATAGACTCGCCAAAGCCTTTTTGGGCAATCTCTGTTTTAACGGTCGGGTTGCGTTCGAGACGGGCTAATGACACGAGGTTCATGTAGTACATCGACAGTTCAGCGAGTTCAGGAATTTGTGACTGGATGAAAATTGTTGACTGCGCTGGATCAAGGCCAACAGCTAGGTAATCAAGCGCGACTTCACCAACAGACTGAATGATTTTTTCAGGTTCTTTGGCATGGTCAGTCAGAGCTTGTTGGTCTGCTAGGAAGACAAAAAGTTGGTACTTGTCTTCGTTTTGCAAGAGCACACGATTTTTCAATGAGCCAACATAGTGGCCGATGTGGAGTTTCCCTGTTGGACGGTCTCCGGTTAAGATAATGGGTTTCATATGAATAAATTCTCCTGTAAGATGTTGAGGCGACTGCTTTGAGGCTATGAAAAATAGGAAAAGACGTAAGCGAACGGAGATCGTGTGGACTTCTATCTTTTTTACTAGTCTCAAGGAGCCGAAACTCGATTAGTATATAGTTGAGGCGATGAAAATCTGATAAACAAAAAAATCCTCGACAAAATCATTTGTCAAGGACGTTAACACGCGGTGCCACCTTAAATTATGGAAAAAAATTTCCATCTCTTAGCTCCCTCAAACAAGGGATTGTGCGGTATCGAGCACGGCCGTGATGTTTATCGTTTTGAATCAAATTGAACATCAGTTCCTTTCGCAGGCCATTCACTTGGTTGAATTCTTGTCTCGCAATGACCGACAAGTCCCTGAAAATTCGGATACGCGTGCGCATCGACCAAGTTACTTCCTCTGCTAATGGTTTTATTTTACGATTATTCTAAGGGAATGTCAAGGTGTCAGGGAGACAAGGCTTATTTTGTTGACAATTTTGATCGTTGCACAGGACTTTCCTGACAATCTCTGTCGAAAATCCAATCAGCGCCTATCATTTTCTTACTAAAAATGCTAAAATGGGAATAACACGTAAATTGAAGATAAGAGGACAAAAATGTTACAAGTAAGCGATATTAGTTTGCAGTTTTCAGACCGTAAACTGTTTGATGAAGTGAATATTAAATTTTTACCAGGTAACTGTTACGGTTTAATCGGAGCCAATGGTGCAGGAAAATCAACTTTCCTGAAAATTTTAGCAGGCGATATTGAGCCAAGCACAGGCCACACGTCGATGGGACCAGATGAGCGGATGAGTATTCTACGTCAGAATCACTTTGACTATGAAGATATCCCTGTTTTGGATGTTGTTTTGATGGGGCATCAACGCCTTTATGATGTTAAAGTTGAAAAAGATGCCATCTACATGAAGGAAGACTTTACGGATGAAGACGGTATGCGTTCAGCTGAACTTGAAGGTGAATTTGCTGAACTTGGTGGTTGGGAAGCAGAGTCCGATGCTGCACAATTGTTGCAAAACCTTGGAATCCCAGACGCTCTACACATGCAAAACATGTCTGAATTAACCAATGGTGAAAAAGTCAAAGTTCTCTTAGCTCAAGCCTTGTTTGGGAAACCAGACGTTCTACTCCTTGACGAGCCGACCAATGGTCTGGATATCCAGTCAATTAATTGGCTGGAAGAATTTTTGATTAACTTCGAAAATACAGTCATCGTTGTCTCCCATGACCGTCACTTCTTGAATAAAGTATGTACGCACATGGCCGATTTGGACTTTGGTAAAATCAAACTCTTTGTTGGTAACTATGACTTCTGGAAAGAATCATCAGAACTTGCCCTCAAATTGCAGGGTGATGCCAACCGTAAATCAGAAGAAAAAATCAAAGAATTGCAAGACTTTATCGCGCGTTTCTCTGCGAATGCGTCTAAATCTAAGCAAGCGACATCTCGTAAAAAAATGTTGGATAAAATCGAATTGGACGAGATTGTCCCATCTTCTCGTAAATATCCTTTTATCAACTTCAAACCTGACCGTGAAATCGGCAATGACTTGTTGAAAGTTGAAAATCTTTCAGTCAAAATTGATGGCGAAATCATTTTGGATAATATCAGTTTTATCCTTAATCCAGGAGATAAAACAGCCTTCATCGGTCAAAATGATATCCAAACAACAACATTGATTCGTGCTATTATGGGTGATATTGAGTACACTGGTGAGGTTAAGTGGGGTGTGACAACAAGTCAAGCTTACTTACCAAAAGACAATTCACGCGACTTTGCAGGTGGCGAAACAATCCTTGATTGGCTCCGTCAGTTTGCCAGTAAAGAAGAAGACGACAATACTTTCCTTCGTGGTTTCCTAGGTCGGATGTTGTTCTCTGGTGAAGAAGTTAACAAGTCTGTTAACGTCCTCTCCGGTGGTGAAAAAGTTCGTGTGATGCTCAGCAAACTCATGCTCTTGAAATCAAACGTCCTTGTTTTAGATGACCCAACCAATCATTTGGATTTGGAATCAATTTCATCACTCAATGAAGGTTTGACCAACTACAAAGGCAGTCTACTCTTTGCCAGTCATGACCACGAATTCATTCAAACCATCGCTAATCATATCATCGTTATCTCTAAGAACGGTGTGATTGACCGAATCGGTGAAACTTATGATGAGTTCCTTGAAAATGATGAAGTCCAAGCAAAAGTTAAAGCACTTTGGGCTGATTAAAAAACTATTTTGAAAGTCGTAGGAATACGGCTTTTTTGTTATAATAAAAGCATGACAATTAAACTCATCGCAACAGATATGGACGGCACATTCTTGGATGGCAATGGAGCCTATGATAAAACACGCTTTGATGCGATGTTAACAAAACTAGAACAAACTAATATTCATTTTGTGGCAGCATCAGGTCGTCAACTTTTGGCTTTAGAGGCGATGTTTTCTGATTTTGCTGACCGGATTATTTTTGTGGCAGAAAACGGCGGTATCGTCAAATATCGTGATGATATTTTATTTGAAGAGAAAATGCCTTTTAATAAAGTTTTAGAAATCTCAGATATCGTCAGAAAGTCTGACTATATCCAGGATGATTCTGTTTTATTAAGCGGAGCAAATGGCTCTTACATTTTAGAGACGACAAGTGACTATTATAAGAAAAAAGCGAATTTTTACTATGAAAAGGTGCAAGCAGTCTCGGATTTTTCGGAGGTTGTGGATGATATTCTCAAACTCACCGTCAGTTTTACAGCTGAGCGGGTGCTGGAAGGTGCAGCTTGGGTCAATCAACAAGGGGCTGGGGTTCGGGCAGTCACCACAGGATTTGAATCAATTGATATTATGCCAGAAGGTATCAGCAAAGCCACGGGTTTGTCTCATCTCGCTAAAAAATTTGACATCACACCATCGGAAATTGTCGCATTTGGCGATAATCTGAATGATTTAGAAATGTTGCGCTATGCAGGCAAGGCGGTTGCTATGTCTAATGCACGTGAGCCAATCAAAGAGGTAGCAGACGAAATCATTGGTCATCATAAAGACCAAGCTGTGATGACTTATTTGGAAGGGTTGTTTGACTAATGCTGTCTGTACAAAAAGACGCCTGACTTATCTTGATGAGTCAGGCGTCTCTTTTTAATGATTAGAATTCTTTTGCAATGCTTGTCACTTTAGTCAAGGCATCAGCCAAAATGTCGTTAGCACGTTCAGGCTCGTAGGCATGACCTTCGATGTAGACAGAGGTAATGTCATCAATACCAATGAAGTTTAAAATGCTGTTGAGATATTGAGAAGATGCATCGTTTCCGTCATATGCGCCACCATTGGCTTGAATATGAAGGACTTTTTTACCGCCAGCAAGACCGACAGGGCCTTCAGCAGTATATTTGAAAGTCTTACCAGCGACGTTGATTGTATCAATCCATGCTTTAAGACGTGTTGGCATGCTAAGGTTCCAAAGTGGGTTAGCAATCACAACTTTATCAGCAGCGAGAAATTGCTCTGTCAACTCACCAAAACGAGCGACTTTAGCTTGTTGCTCAGCACTGAGATTACCGAATTCAGTGCCGGTAGCCATTGCGTTGAAAGCTGAAGCAATGTCAACATCAATTTCAGGTACGTTATCAGCGAAAACATCAAGTACAGTAATTGTATCGGATGGGTTTTCTGCTTTGTAAGTAGATAGGAATTGGTCAAGCACTTTGAGTGAGAATGATGTTTCAGATGTAAGGGGATGTCCTTTAATAACAAGTGTATTCGACAATGGTAAGACCTCATAATTTCTAAATATTTTTAATTACCATACTATTTTATAAAAAAAAAAGAATAATTGCTTTGTTTACGCTTGTAAATTTTGTTACAAACTTGCAACTAAAATAGCCAGCCTGGATTTTTTAAATTGTGAAACATACCACATTTGTTAGAAAATTGAAAAAAAAACTAAAATGTGGTATATTGTTAGAATGAAAAAGAAATTAGCGATTGACGCAATGGGTGGAGATTTTGCACCCAAATCTGTTGTCGAAGGGTGTCTATTGGCGAGAGCTGAATTTCCAGACACTGAGTTTATTTTATTTGGTGATGAAACGAAGATTCGACCATTATTAAGCGATGATACTAATATTACCATTGTCCACACGACTGAGAAGATTGATTCTGGGGAAGCTGATCCAGTTAAAGCGATTCGTCGTAAGAAAACTGCAAGCATGGTTTTAGCTGCGACAGCAGTTAGAAACGGTGAGGCAGATGCACTTGTTTCTGCAGGAAATACAGGTGCTTTACTTGCGAGTGGTATCTTTACAGTTGGCCGTATCAAGCAAGTCGATCGACCTGGTTTGCTATCAACCTTACCAACTTTGGATGGTAAAGGATTCGATATGTTGGACCTCGGTGCGAATGCAGAGAATACCGCCCACCATCTCTATAACTTTGCAATTCTAGGGTCATTTTATGCGTCAAATGTCAGAGGTGTGACATCTCCGCGTATTGGGCTTTTAAACAACGGCTCTGAAGCTAGTAAGGGTGCACCATTACAAAAGGAGACGTATGAGTTACTTGCAGCTGACGAGCAACTGAACTTTATCGGTAATGTCGAGGCGCGTGATTTAATGAGCGGTGTGGCTGACGTCGTCGTTGTGGATGGTTTCACTGGTAATGCTGTTCTCAAATCAATTGAGGGGACAGCATCGAGCTTGATGAAATTACTGAAAACGTCTATTAAAGATGGCGGCATGACATCAAAACTTGGTGCGTTGCTGATGAAAAAATCTTTATACAGTTTAAAAGATGCGCTAGATTACGAAAAAGCAGGAGGCGCCGTCTTGTTTGGCTTAAAAGCACCTGTCATCAAGAGTCATGGCTCTTCAAATGCTGACGCGATTTTTGCGACACTTAAACAAACGCATAAAATGTTAGAAACTGACGTGGTTGGGAAATTAGTGCAACATTATCAGGAGGACAAATAAATGGCGATGAGTAAAGAAGATCTTTTTGCTAAGATAAAAGAAAACTTAGTGGAGACATTGGAGCTTGATGCAGATCATGTCACGCTAGAAACGAATATTGTCGAAGATTTAGGCGCAGATTCGATTAGTTTGATGGAATTCACTTTGGCTTTAGAAGACGAATTTGGTATCGAAATTTCTGACGAAGATGCAGAACACATCTTGACCTTGGGGCAAGTTGTCGACTACGTTTCTGATAAAATTAATTAATTATCAACTTAATATAAAAAAATACAGGTTTTGGCCTATCCGCCAGAACCTGTATTTTTTGACTTATTTTATAGCCTAAATCAAGAGTTTAGATAGGTTTCTTTAATCTGAAAAATGCGTGTGGTTGATCAGTATCATCATGTTTTTCAGTATTGACTGGAATCATATACAGCTCACGATAATGGGCGATTTGCTCACTTATTTTTCGTCCGCTAAACTGTTCAGCGATTGTTTCGACTGCTTGCCAACTAAAAACTGGAGGCAGCAGATTTAGCCATTTAGGTTTGACTTCAAAACTTTCCTGAATGATTTGACTAGCCTTTTTGAGAATATTAGCATGATCAAAGGCGATCAACTGATCTAGTACACCAATAATGTGCAGCTGATGCGTCTCAGGTTCTATTGTGAAATCAAACCATTGCGCGCGTTCAGCATCGTCACCAGCTTGGGTCTCTGGAAAATGAGGCAGATATACTAAATGTGCAACAGTGACTACCCAGCCTCTAGGGTCACGTCCCGGGGTTGCAATTGTTGTGAGTTGGTCCACAAATTTAGGAGCAATCTGGAGATGGGTTTCCTCATAGACCTCACGAATTGCAGCTTGCGTTGTATCCTCGGTTTTATCTAGAAAACCACCAGGTAATGCCCAATGATGTAAATCAGGATGTGCTTTACGTTGGATTAACAAGAGGTTGACTCGATTGGTTACTGGATTATAAGCAAAGATGACGCTATCAACTGTCACGCTAGGTGTTTCATAAGTTTGTCTATCTTGTTTGGCATACCAAGCCAGAAACTCCTTCTCGCTTGCCTGATGTTCGTAGTAGTCTTTTTCCGCTATTTTGTTTGCAAATGTTCGCATGATGTCTCCTTGTGAGATCGGATTTATAGTGAGTTGAGTAGATACATCTTATTTAAGTCTAACCTAGTATTCATGCTGTGTCAATGCCATGATGTTTGAATGAATAACGTAAAATAATGAATGTTTGATTAATTAAAAATAAGGTATTATTTGCGATATAACAATGAATACGTTAAAATAGTAGTAAGTAGTTGTAAGCGTTTTATCAGAGGGGGCTAGATGTGCGTGTGCTAACACTGAAAGGAGATAGTTGAATGAGAAAAAAATTATGGTGGCGGTTAGGTGCAATTTTTTTGCTAGTTCCTGCTTTACTTGCTAGTTCTGGTTGTAAGCAGTCAGCGAAACAAGCAAAAGCACCAGAAAAAAAAGCTGAACTGATGAAAACCCCCTATAAAAATGAAGAATTTGCAACAGGTACCTATGTTGAAATCTTAATTTATGATAAAGGGCATGGTGAGGAAGACTTTGAAGTTGCCAGAAAACAACTCAAAGAATTGGCAGCAAAGTTTGAAATTTATGAGCAAGGTGAAAGTGAACTAGATAAAGTCAATGCCCAAGCAGGTATTGCACCAGTTAAAGTATCGAAAATCACCTTTGAACTCGTTAAAGCTCTGGATAAGTATGCTAAGACTTCTGATGGCTACTACAATCCAACTGTTGGTGTGATGACGCATCTTTGGCATATTGGTTTTTCAGATGCCCAAATTCCCTCAGAGGAGTTAATCAAAGCAACTCTAGATAAAGTCAATATTGATGATATTGTATTAGATACTAAAAATCAGACTGTTTTTCTTAAGAAAAAAGGAATGGTGATTGAGGCTGATGGTATTGGAAAAGGGTTTATTGGCGAACAGCTACTTAAGACACTTAAAGCTAGAGGTGTGACGACTGCAGTTGTCAATCTAGGAGGACATGCCTATACGATAGGTAAAAATCCAGATCGAAAAGATGGTGCTTGGGAAGTTGGGATTGCTAATCCAACACTAGGTGAAACACAGGACAGTCCTTTAGTAGGGGTGCTGACGAGTCAGCATACGAGCTTTAATACCACGAACTACTACGGTCGCTATCTTAAAGTTGGTGATAAAGTCTACTCTCACTTATTTGATACCAAGACGGGCTATCCAATAGAATCAGATTTGTTGAGCGTGACTATGGTAGGGGACACGCCATATCATGATGATGCTTATAGCAATGCCTTATTTAACATGGGACTGGAAAAGGGGATGAAATTTGTGAATAAACATGATGAATTTGATGCCGTCTTTGTTACGAAAGATAAAAAAGTATACATCTCAGAACATATCCCAGGGGAATTTGAACTTTTAGATAAAACTTTTAAAGTAGTCAAAGGTGTCGCAAAAGAGTAATCCAAAAATATTGAAAGGTCGTGGTGATGATATGACAATTAAGACAAGTTTGAAATTAATAATCACATTGGCACTTCTGGCTAATGTTTCTGTTACGACGCAGGTATTAGCAAGAGAAAAGGGTGATACTAAAAAAGATAAAGAATCTCGGCAAATCGCTATTGATTTGCGTTTCAATCAACGTTATACGGAACAAAATCAAGTTGTTAAAGTAGAGGACGTGGCTAAAACCTCACCAAAATTAGTTGAACCAGAGGTTCAGCCAGCTCCCGTTTCGGATCCGGCGCCTCCTGTTGCTGCAGATCCGTCACCAGATGTTGCTACACCTACACCTAGTGCGCCAGATCCAGCGCCGACACCAGCACCGGTACCAGTGACGGTAAACGTTTTATCGATGATTGGGACGACGATTCCTTTTCAAAATGGCGGCATGGGTGGCGGTCAAGCCATCATTGATGCCAATCCAAATGGTATCGCATCAACTTGGGGCGGTGCAACACCATATTCTGGTACAGATGGGCTCAATACACATTTTATCGGTCATCACTGGGGTGCCTTTGATCCTGTGATTAATCTGAGTAATGGTGGTGTTGTATCTGCTTATGATGCAAATGGTCAAGCCTTTAACTATACCATATATAAAATTGCAGTTGTTGATACAAACGGTAACAACGTTCAGACAGGTGAGTCTATGTACGGTGAAATCACTTCCATTGGTGGCGGTGAACGTATCGTGTTGCAGACCTGCATTGATGAAACAACAAGACGTATTATCTTCGCATCTTAAGTTTCTAGAATAATTAAAAAATATGCCTTAAAAGTTGGCAAAATACAACTTTTAAGGCATATTTTAATTGAATTAGTCAAGTCCTCCTTGAAAATCAGTGTCAATATCTTGGACATAATTTTTATAATAACTGACTAAGCTATCTTTGAATTTTTGGTAGTCGTCCTCACTATAATCGCGCTGTTCATCAATTTGTGCTTTAAAATGGGGCAAATCTAATTCAGTTCGGATGCGTTGTTCTAGTTCTTCTCTAGTCATCGGTTTTCTCCGTTTCATTTTTGTTATCGGGTGTGTTTGGGATTTTAAAACCCCAAGTGATATGTCCTGTACTTGACTTTTTTATTGTAGGCTGCTCGTCTTCCTGAATAGAGATAGTATCTGGCTTTTCTATGGCAGGTCGTCTTTCAAATGGTAGGCTAGCGTCGTCATCAATATCACTTTTCACTTGCTCATCAATTAAATCTTCCGCTCCCTCATAATCAGGTAAGGGTGTTTGCTTGAGAAACTGCATCAAGAAATCAATATTTTCAGGTGGTGTTTCAGGTTGCTTAGGAGGGTCGCTTTCTCCTAATAAAGGTAATTTTCTCTCACGCAAGATACGTGCGTAATCATAATCAGCGCTATCAAATTCCAATTTTGCTGCATCGTAGACAGCTTGGGCTTGAACGACGGTATAAAAAGCAGACTGACTGATCGTTTCTTGTTCTTGGTTAATGCCTTGTGCGGCATCATATTCTTTTTTGGCAACATCCAGATTATGATTAGCTGCAATAATTGATGCTTCCGATAAATAGGGTTGTATTTCTAAATAGCCAGCATTTTGAATGGCGAGAGAATAATTTAAAGTTTTGGAATCGAAATTTTTTTGGGCTTCAGAGCGATTTTTTTTAGCTGTTTCTAGCTCAGTCATTGCTAGGTTAAGCGCATCAGAGGCTTTTTGATAGGCAATTTCTGCTGCTAGAAGTCGGTCCTTGGTTTGTAAAAGTAGCTCAGTCATTTGCCTCCTTTATCTGTAACTCTAGTTGTAAATGGTTGATATTTAATAGGTGTGTTCAGAGACTCATTTGTTCTTGTGGCGATTAATCTCTTCCAGACGAAGTTGTAAGGCACGCTCGTACTTTCCTAAACCGTCAGATTGAAAATAATGAACATCCTTTAGCTTATCGGGTAGGTATTGTTGTTCAATCCAGTGGCCTGGGAAATTATGGGGGTACTGATAGTTTTCAGCTCGTCCCAGTTTTTTGGCGCCTGAATAGTGCCCATCCTGTAAATGAGGAGGAATCGGTAATGCACCATGTTTGTGTAAATCTGCGATAGCCGTATCCATAGCTTTATAGGCAGCATTAGATTTAGGAGATAAGGCTAAGTCTACTACGACATTAGATAATGGAATCCGTGCTTCTGGAAACCCTAGGCGTTCAGCCGCTGAAACAGCTGTTACAGTACGAGCACCAGCATCGGGATTAGCTAGACCAATATCTTCATAAGCAATAACCATGAGCCGCCTAGAGAGACTCTGCAAGTCGCCACCCTCAATCAAACGCGCCGCATAATGCAAGCTAGCATTAACGTCCGAACCACGAATTGATTTTTGAAGTGCGGATAAGAGATCATAATGAGCATCACCATCCTTATCAAACGTCGCCGCAGATTTTTGTAAAGAGTTAGCCATATCATCCAAGGTAACATGGTGTTCAGAACTCGATAAAACGGCAAGCTCTAGAGAATTTAAAGTGGATCTAACATCTCCATTTGTAGCATGAATCAGAAATTGTTTGGCATCCTCATCAAGGGTGACTTCAAAATCAAAACCACGGTCAGAATCAGAGATAGCACGATCAATTGCAATGCCAATATCTTCAGGTGTTAAAGGTTTTAACTCGAAAATTTGAACCCGACTCCGAATGGCAGGCACCACACTGAAATAAGGATTTTCAGTAGTCGCACCAATTAAAATAATCTCACCATTTTCAAGTAATGGCAACAAAAAATCTTGTTTCGGTTTATCCAAACGATGGATTTCATCTAAAAGAAGAACGAGCTGTCCAGAAAATTGGGCCTCAGCTGCAATTTCTTGCAATTTTGTTTTTTTGTCAGATGTTGCATTAAAAGTCCGAAAGGCCATATCTGCAGTTCCTGCAATGGCTGAGGCAATTGAAGTTTTCCCAATACCGGGCGGTCCATAGAGGATCATTGAACTCAGTAGTTTTGTTTCAACCATCCGACGGATGATTTTGCCTTCGCCTACAAGATGGCGCTGGCCGATAATCTCATCTATCGTTCGTGGTCTTAAACGTCGCGCCAAATTTGCTTGCATATCTTAAGCTCCTAGTAAATATGTCTTAGTTACATTATAGCATTTTATTGCTATTTACCTTTTAACAGAACCTGTTTGGGTGCTCTAAAAAACAAAAATGTATCAATATTTAGACTGATACATTTTGTTTGATAGTTTATAGATTAAACGTTTATATTGAGGATAAATCATGTTCAATTATGCTTTGGGGTTTGAATTGGTCGTTTTCAAATTCGTAATGGAATAAAGAGCAATTACGAATTTTTCCGTCTCGTTTAATGTGACTGGTGTGCTCCCAATGTCTATAAAAATTAGCGATTGCTGCACCGTGAGAAACGATTAGTATATTGTCACCTGAACTATGTTTTGCAATCTCAGATATAGCACTAACAATGCTTTTGGTTATGTCTTGTTGAGATTCCCCGCCAAATTGAACAAAGAAATCGTTGTAAGGTAGGGGAGGATTCAGGTGTTCCCCTTTTCCTTCATAAGAGCCAAAAAGCCATTCTCGTAACGCTTTTACATGTTTATAAGGAATATCCGTCAATATTTCAAGTGTATCGCTAGCTCTTTCAGAAGTTAAGGCATAAGCATCGTCAAATTGAATATCTAGTGCTTTTAAGTGGTCACGTGCCACTATGGCTTGTTGAATGCCAGTAGTGGTAAGTGGGGAATCGCAAAAACCTTGTATTTTGTGCTGTACGTTAAATAGCGTTTATCCGTGTCTAGCTAAATAGATATTTTGCATCTATTTTCCCCCGGTATAAGATGAATAGCATTATAGGTTATTTTCAGCATTTATCATATGTGTGTCGTAGTTATCAATTTTCCATTCCAAGTAATCTCTAGCTTTAACCGTTTCATCAATTTTATCATTTAATTTTTCGATTGCCTCAGCAAGAATAGCTTTTCTCGCTGGCACTGTGGATGAATCATTTTCAAATACGAGAGACACATAATCTTTTAACAGTTCAATACCTAATCCTGCCTGTCTCATTGTTTTGGCAAAAATAATCTGATTGATATTTCGTTCGTTAAATTTCCGAATACCATTCAAACGTTTAATTGGTATAATAAGACCGATTTTTTCGTAATATCGAATGGTATCAATTGATACACCAGTCATTTCAGATGCTTTCTTAATATTCAAGTCTATCCCCTCTTTATATCAGGCTTGTCTTTAATAATTCTGCCCATAAACCATTCTACCATTTTGGGGTCTTTATGCTCGAAAAAAGCGGATGTTTTTTGATCAAGTGAGTGGATAGTCTGCATATCTTCATCACTTAATTCAAAGTCAAAAATATTGAAATTTTCTAACATACGATTTGGATTAGTTGATTTGGCAAGAACGACAACATCGCGTTGGATTAACCAGCGTAAAACAACTTGTCCGACAGATTTACCATATTTAGCACCAATGTTAGATAGGATTGGGTCTGTAAATAAATTGTTTCGGCCTTCTGCAAATGGCGCCCATGCTTCTGGCTGAACATTGTATTTATGGTGCCATTCTAAATCTTCTACGCGTTGATGCCACGGATTGATTTCAATTTGGTTGATTTGTGGTAGACCGACATCATTCATTTGGGCAAATTCAATCAACTTAGCTGAATCAAAATTTGAAACGCCTATAGATTTAATTTTGCCATGATGTTGTGCTTTTCCTAAGGCACGATAAGCACCATAAATATCCCCATATGGTTGATGGAGTAAAAACAAATCAATATAGTCAAGTCCAAGTCTATCAAGAGAGCCTTCAATTGCTTGTGCAGCAGTCTGCTCGTTGAACACATTGTTTACGAATAATTTAGTTGTAATAAACAATTCTTTTCGCGTTACAATACTGTCATCAATAGCGCGCTGAATACCTTGTCCGGTTTCAGTTTCATTATGATACGAAATAGCTGTATCAATCAAACGATAGCCCACTTTTATGGCCTCATATACAGATTCAGCAGTCTCTTCATTTGGAATTTGGTAAACACCAAATCCGAGTTGAGGCATTTTTTCTCCATTGTTTAACATTATTTCTTTCATTTTTAGATCCTTCCTTTCTGACTATTTTTAGTTTAACACCTTGAGTGCACTCTAGGTCAAGTGAAAATGTTTCAAAATTATAAGACAAGATGATAAGATATCTTCTAAAGAGTTTGGCATCTCAATTTGTGTTATAATAATGTCATAGCATTTTATAAAGTTGTAAGCAATTCAGTGTGTTAGATGGCATTTTTCATAAGTTCGAAATTGTTTGGCTTAACAATAAAAGATAAGAAGTTCAATATAAAGGAGAAATATGTCAAAGTATGGTTTTTTAGATGTGTTAGACAAGGCTTTAGCAAAAGATTTTACATACGATTACGAAATTAACTGGGATAAAAAAAATCATGCAGTGGAGATTTTTTATCTATTAGATGTTGAAAATCCGGGTGTTGCTGTTACGGATTCAGAAGATGATACGCAGGCTTCAAGTGAGAATATTTCGTTTGAAGATGCTGTTGTCTTTTATAACCCAGAAAAGTCTAAAATTGCAGTTGAAGACTATCTGGCTAGTTTTCCTTATGAGCCTAAAAAAGGCTTGTCACAAGAATTTATCACGTATTTCGTTGCGTTCTTACAAGACACTGCAGACAATGAATTAGATGCATTGACCGACTTTTTAAGTTCGGATGCTGCAGAATTTTCAGGGACATTTGATTTGGAAAGCTTTGAAAAAGGTCGCGCATCTTTAGCAGAAGAAACATTTTTTGCATATCCGCGATATTAATTTAGGAGAATAGGATTGATGAAAAAAATAACAGGTTTATTGGCTATTTTGTTAGTCGGTATTATCACGATAACCGCTTGCGGAGGTAAAAAATCGGAACCTAAGAAAACATCAAGCGATGCAAAAAGTAAGGTGAGTAAGACTGTCTCGAAAAAGAGCCAATCTTCGGAAACGATAAGCAGTGAGCCGTCAATGTCTGTATCAGAGTCAACATCAACCTCAGAAGAGTTACATGGTGAAGCTGAGGAAAGCAAATGGTCTCAGCAGTCTAGTGAGGCTGCCAAAGTGATGACTGTTGCAGAAGCTAGACAAACCTTACGCGATTTGAATATCAACGATAGTAATTTTTCAAATGCCGATATCAATAAGTACATCTTGGAAGCGCAAGCAGCAGGTCAAGAATTTGGGCCTTATATGGTCGCACAAGGCTTTGGTGCTTTAAATTAAAGAGCGAGCTATCGCTTTTTTGTATCATTATACTCATTTAACTATCTAAAACATACACTTTCTGATGGCAACTTCATTGCCTCCATTGGTTAGTTGAAAGCAGTGCTTTCAACCATTTTCCGTCACTTCGTCGTTTGGCTGATGGCAACTAATGTTGCCTCTATTGGTTAATTGAAAACATTGCTTTTAACTATATTGGCGCTTTAGCGCTTAGATAAGTAGCCATGTCTGACGTGCCTTGGTAGTTTTACCACTTAGGCGTAAGACAAAAGTCTTGACGTATACTTATACGCCGTTGCCTTTTTGCCTCTGGCATTGGAGTTGCCACTTTAGCGACTTACGGAAAAGTGACTTACAACGTGGCTTGGTGGTTTTGGCACTGGCACTTTGCGCTTCAGCGCATTACGTACCACGCTATATACAGTAGACTTGATTTTTGAAAAAATCTTAGTCACTGGAGTACCGCTTAGCCGTTGACTAATTAACAAAAAATAGCTCTAAAGTTGCGTATGCTTTATATAGTTAAACAGGTATAGGCAAATATATGACTTGAACAATTTGAAGAAATGAGTAAAAAATGAATAACTGGAATGAATTATCAGTCAAAGTTTCACGTGAAACTGAGGACGCTGTCAGTAATATTTTAATCGATGCTGGCGCACAAGGCGTTGCTATTGAAGACACACAGGATTATCTAGATAATCTGGATAAATTTGGAGAGATTTTACCTGAGATTGAGCAACTAGACACTGTTATCATTAAAGCTTATTATCCAGAAAAACTTTCTATTATTGAGATTGCTGAGAGTGTCAGGGGACAGATTTCGGGTCTCCTTGCCTTTGATTTAAATCCTGGTGAGTTTACAGTGACAACACAAAGTCTGGCAGAAAATGACTGGTCGGACAGTTGGAAACAGTATTTTTTGCCAACTCGCATCTCTCATGGCTTAACGATTGTCCCATCTTGGACAGATTATGCGCCAGCGTCTAGGGATGAAAAAATCATTCGCCTGGATCCGGGCATGGCTTTTGGGACAGGGACTCACCCGACGACCAAACTTTCTTTATTTGCCTTAGAGCAGATCTTGCGAGGTGGTGAAACTCTGCTAGATGTTGGCACTGGTTCAGGTGTTTTGTCTATCGCTGCGCATCTCCTAGGGGCTCAAAATATCCATGCTTTCGATTTAGATGATGTGGCGGTGAAAGTTGCTGAAGAAAATATCCAGCTCAATCCTGATATGACGAACATCATCGTCAAACCAGGTGACTTACTCCAAAACGTGACGATTAAAGCGCATGTCATCGTTGCTAATATCCTAGCCGACATTCTCATGAACGTCATTGATGATGCCTACAACCTCTTATATGACGGTGGATTTCTGATTATGAGCGGCATCATTGACAGCAAATCACAGATGATTCTGGATAAATGTCATGCGGCTGGTTTCGCCCTTGTGACGCGGATGCAACAGGGCGAGTGGCACTGTGTTATTTTGCAGAAAGCAGACGACGATGCTAGTGTTATCGGAGGATAATCGAAGATGCAACAGTATTTTTTGAATCAAAAATGCCCAGAAATTGGCGCTACTTTTAGTCTTGAGAAAGCAGATAGCCACCATCTTTTCACCGTCATGCGGGCGCAGGCGGAAGAAAAAGTTCAGGTCGTCTTTTCCAATCAAACCCTCACCTTGGCTGAGGTGAATGGTGATCAGGCGACTTTGACGCTACTAGAAATTTTAACAAAGACAGTAGAGCTACCTCTAAGCGTGACGATTGCTGTGGGACTTCCCAAGAGCGATAAATTAGAGTTTATCACGCAGAAAACGACTGAACTTGGGGCGCAAGCTATCTTTGCCTATCCAGCGCAATGGTCAGTGACTAAACTTGATGCTAAGAAAGCCGCTAAAAAACAAGATCGCCTACAAAAAATTGCCAAAGGTGCAGCAGAACAGTCTAAACGCTTGATGATCCCGGAAACTGAAATTTTAGGTAGTCTCAAAGCATTGACTGACCAGTTTGACCGATATGATCAAGTCCTCATTGCCTATGAAGAATCAGCTAAAGCAGGTGAAACAGCAACTTTTGTTGACAGATTATTGCAGTTGCAGGCAGGTCAAAACTTACTTGTCATTTTTGGTCCCGAAGGTGGGGTATCACCAGAGGAGATAGAAAACTTCACACAACTTGGTGCTGTGAAGATTGGTTTAGGCCCTCGCATCATGCGGGCGGAAACAGCCCCACTGTATGTTTTGTCTGCGATTTCTTTTTATACGGAATTAATGAAATAAACACATTTAAAATAGTATTTGCTATTCTAAATGTGTTTTTTATGTTATAAATATTTGAAAACGCATATATATAATGATATGATTTAAATTGAGGGGGAGTAGATAGTAAGGGGTTATAAATATTGAATTTCAGGGAATTAGGGGCGTTTTATAAAAAAGTACGTCAGTCAAGAGGTTATAGCATTGGTGATGTCACAAGTCATTATTTGAGTAAAAGTCAAATATCGAAGTTTGAAAATGGCAACTCAATGTTATTATTAGACGGCTTTATGCACGCTGTTGCAGGGCTAACTATGACTATGAGTGAATTTTTTTTGACTATTGGCCATTTCGAGGCTGGCAATTTACATACATTTGGTGAGAAGTTACAAGATTTAATCAATGTGCAAGATATGGATGGACTAAAAGGGTTAATAATCCAAAAGCCACGTACAAATGAAAAAAGAATATTTAATATAAAAATTAAATGTGCTATTCGTGAGTTTTCGGGTCAAAATTTGCTGACAGATGCTGACAGCCAGTTTATTGATAAGTACCTGACAGATCATGAGGAGTGGACCGCTTTTGATATTGATGTTTTTGGGATGTGCTTAGAAGCTTTAGATACTGAGTTAGTCTATCAACTGGGCAAACAATTAACAAAAAAAGACAAGTTTAGAATCTTGCCTTACAATGCCTATATCGTAAAAAGGACACTGGTGAATGTTTATGTCTATATGATTCTTCACGGTCGATTTATCTATGCAGATGAATTTGAAAAAGAACTCGATAGCCTATTGAAATCAACTGACATAGAAGAAAAAATCGCTGTTCATATTTTCAAACAAGTTTTAAAATATCGTCAAGAAAAAAATCCAGAACTATTGCCAGAAATTGACCAAGACCTTCAAAATTTGAAAAATTTAGGTGCTTTTGGACTGGCAAGAATGATTGATATATTTTTAACCAATTATAAGTAAAAACAACACCTTCATAGATCTATGGAGGTATTGTTTTTGTATTTAATAATTCAAAGGTTTAAAAGTCCACCTCCTAACTTTAATAGATTTATTCTATCAAATCTAGAGAGAAGCGGTGAAAAGTTTCTAACTAGAAACACTTTTTATAAATAACTGTTTCTAGTTAGAAACTTTGCGTATAGGCATTTTGGGTTTGATATAATTACTTTGTAAGTTAGTTTAAACGATTTACAAGTAGCAAAAAGTAAAATTAGCATTTAGTCTAGGTCAGCACGCATCTGACTTGGCTGTGTTGATGACTGCTTATTTTTTTATACTTATTATTCAATGCGTAGGATTGTAAGTGCCGGGAAGGAGAAAATCATGGTTAATAAAAATGAAGTGAATAGCTACAAGTATGAAGAAGAGCTTCTTGATGACGTAGACTTGGTACAGATGTCATCACGTCGTTGTTAAAATCACGAAACACCACTGTATAAGTAAGCAGTGGTGTTTTTAAGGAGACAGAAAGTGAATAAAGATATTGTATTTATTAATCCTTTGGCACACGTAAGATATGAATTTAATCCCTTGGGGTTACAATTATTGGCGAAGTCGTGTAAAGATAATGGTTTTAATGCAAACATAATTGATTTAGCAAACGATTTTATTAAGGAAAATAAAATATTTGATAATTCAACAAAAAAGTGGATTGAAGATAAAATAAAAGATATTGATTCAGATATAATTGGTATAACGGTAATGAATGCCTCATTACCGTGGGTTGAATATATTATAAAAGTTATCAAAAATGAAGATAAAAATAAAAAAATTATATTAGGTGGGCCTCAAGTTACCGCTCTTCAAAGTGAGTTATTTAAATTGTTCGGGAATCAAGTGGATTATTTAGTTGTATATGAAGGAGAGCAAGTAATTGTCAGGTTAATAGAATTTATAAAATCTAAAAAAAGTGTTTCTGATCTACCGAATAATGTCTATACAATTGATGACGATTTACAAATTAAGTACTCATCAATTGGTTATGAGAAAGTTGATTTCGGCATTGTTGAAGATATAGATTTTAGTGATTATAAGACTTCTGCGTTAATTAATATAGAGGTTGGAAGAGGCTGTCCTTTAGATTGCTATTTTTGCTCATCAAAGATAATAAATGCGGGGAGAGTAGAATATAGAGAGGCAAATGTTTTTGTTGAAGAAGCACAAAAAGCTTTTTTAAATAGCGAAAATTCTAAAGTTGTCATCTCATTTAACCACGATAACTTTTTATCAAACAAGAGAAAGTTTAAAGAATTTGCTAGTTATAAATTAGAAAATAATTATTTTTTTCCTTATGTTTGTGAAGGAAGGATAGATGCTTTAGATTTTGAAATGATTGATTTGCTGTATGAAACAAATTGTCGCTCAATTTTCTTTGGTATCGAGAGTGGTTCCGAAAAAATACAAAAATTATCTAGGAAAAACTTAAGAATAGGTACTGATATTTTTGAAAAAGTAAAGTATATGCGTCAAAAAGGAATAGTAGTTGAATTAAATTTTTTAGTAGGTTTTTTAGAAGAGACAACAAGTGATTTAATGCAAACGATAGAATTAGCTGGTAAATTATCTAGTATTGACTATTTTTCTGCACCTAATCATTCTTTATTGAGTCCAGAGCCGGGTGCATATATCACCTCTGTAACTAGTCAAGTTGATTATATACTTAGGAAAGACAGTGTTTTTTACAAAGATTTAATAAATTCAAGTATGCCAATTCAAAGTTACAATTCAAAGTTTTTTAATCATTTGTACATGATTAAAAATAAAAATTATGATATAGAAGTAATGGGAGTAACCGCTTCAAAATATTTTGAGTTTCTAAAATTTTTTCACTTCACAACAAAAATGATTACTGAAATCTGGAATAAGACGTATACGGAAATTTTTGAAGGGATATTGGAAAATGAAGTTGGTGGCTATATCTCTGTTGTAATAAAAAATATGAAAGATAGCTTGACTGTTCTACAAGAAGAAATTATAACTTATGAGTTGCAACGCTATTGGTCAATCACAGGGAGAACTGATGAACAACCGTTCATGTATGAATATCCAATTCAAATGATATATTTTGAATTATTGGAAACAGAGCAATTGTTTTATGACTTGCAGAAATATCTACCTAAAAAAACCAAAGTAAGGATGGCATAATGTCTAAGAAATTTAAAATTTTTATACTTTATAAAATATTTTCATCACTCATATTTACAAGAGGCATTTTCTTATTATTTTTGTTACAAGAAAAAAATATGACTTTTTTAGAAGTTTCAACATATCAAGCCATATTTTTTATTTCAACAACTTTATTCGAAATGCCAACTGGCGTGATTGGTGATAAATTTGGTAAGGTTAATAGCTTGTTAATTGGCAGCGTATTACTGACATTACAACCTATTTTAGTGCTGTTAATGCCATCTGGAAATGTGTTACTACTTTTTGGATGCGCTGCTTTGCAAGCGTTGGCATACACTTTTATTTCTGGTAGTGATGGTGCGCTATTATTTGAAATTTTAGAAAGTGAAGATAACAAGGAGCGCTATTTATCAATTAACGCTAGGTTATTATCATTATCTTCCATCATTTTAGGAGGCGCTATCTTGATTGGTGGCATTATTTCTAACTATTCGTGGCATGGCGTTTATTTACTAACTATTTTTACGAATTTGATGAGTTGTTTGGCATTGCTTTTTTTACGAGATAAAAGCGTTCAAAAAGAAACTAGCTTTTCTGATGATATCGTAGCCGTTAAAAAATTTCATTTTAAAAATATTATCAATAGCTTTCAAGTTAGCCATCTATATTTCTTTTTTGCTTTTATTGTCGGTTTTTGTATTTTAGATGGCCTATTTGCAACATACTTTAATTTAAATCAGATAATACTTGAGGACTTTAAGATAGAGAATGCATGGATTGGGACTTTCTTTTCCGCATTATACTTTATTTCGGCTTTATCTTATCAGTTGGGGGCAGCATTACATCGTTATTTTACGACTAAAAAGATTATGGTTATGACACTTATAGGTATGGCAGGCCTGTTTTTGGTATTGCCTTTAACAACAAATAAGTTGGTTGTTCTGATTATGTCTATATCGATTTGTTTTTTCCCTGAGATGCTCTATATTCTTGTAGATAATATTATTCAAGAAAATATGACTTCTGATTATCGTGCGACGATTTTATCAATTATATCCTTAATCACTTCTTTATCTAGTAGTTTTTTCTATGTATTTTTGGGATTTTTCCACCAAAATTATGGTAGTAAGTTGATGATTGATTTAATTGGTATATTCGTCTTATTGTCAGTTGTTTGTTTTTGTGTGATGAATAGTCAAATAAGAGTAGCAATAAAAGAGGAAACAAAAGATGAAAAAATGTAAGATACTTTTAGATGAATTGCCATTGACGGATGATAAATTTACAGCCAATGATTACTCGGCTAAGATAATTATGTCAGAAATTGGCGAAAATATTTTTTTAAAAGAATTATGCGGTAAAAAGATAGCGGAAATAGATATTGTAGAGAGTGTATTAAAAGTCAGGATAAATTTTCCAGAGAAAATTATGTTACTCAAAAACTTAGAAAATGATATCAAATCATATTTATCTAAAGCAAGGGGAATTGAAAAAATTATTCCATTAGGTATGGAAAAAATGGAGCTTCTGTTTTCAGATACAGAAGTTCCAGAGTTGGTGATAAATTTCAAAGAAAAAAAGCAAGCTATAATATTTGGTAAAGTTTTGAAATCATTTAGATTTAATATAAATGATAGTGATAGTTTGAGGGTAGTTAAATGGACGAATAGAAAAGTTGTTTTAGCTTCATCAACTCAAATGAAAATTTTCAAAAAAACCAAAAGTCAAATTAAAACTATTATTTTATTTGTGACGAAACAGATTAATCTTACACCAAATACGATATTTAAACAAAAAACATTAAAGTTCTTAAGGAGCTACAAATTTCATAAAAGAAATAAGAGTGGAATAGAGATATTTTTAGTATGTACAAACCAAAATAGTGACTATTTTGATGATGTTTTCAAGAGAAAAGCAATTTTTAAATGTTTAAACAGAGATGAGATATTAAATAGCTTAGACTTTGTTTTGAGTAATAATTTCTTGGTAAATGAAATATTTTTTACAGAGGAAAACAAAGTAGCAATTAAAAAAAGAATAGGCAAATTGCAAGTCCAAGTTAGCCACCCAGATAAACCTGTATCGGCGTGCTGTAATTAAACATTTTTCTTGGATAGTTATTCATCCAAATTTCAATTTGAGCGACCTCTTTCGTGGTCGTTTTTA
>Ga0334895_1001019_pt1 | contig 31898 bp, 35 predicted proteins | sample GraSluR3_MG_7_FD_207229 | JGI IMG/M metagenome (GOLD analysis project Ga0334895, IMG submission 207229) | Sludge microbial communities from methane-producing bioreactor in Wageningen University, Netherlands - Granular Sludge_31_05-R3 | ecosystem: Engineered > Bioreactor > Anaerobic >... | reverse complement strand
AACTGCCGTTTTATGTATTTCTATTATGCCGAAAACACTGCTACAATAATAAAGCAAATCGTAGAAACAATAATAACATATTTACCTCTCCAAATCACACTTGCTAATTCCATTAAGCTAATTTCCTCTTCCATAACAGACCACCTACTTAACGGTAATTTATATTTTATATAAATCCAACCTGAGACACTGATCATTATAAAGCTGGAATCTATATAAATTATTAAAGGAAAAATCAATAAAATATAAATAAAAGTTTTCAACAAAAACGCATAGAGCAAATAGCACTTTTTATTAGCTTAAGCTCATGCAAAAGCACCATCTATCTCAGCTTATTTCCTAAAGGTTGTATTCTTCTCTTTACTATTCCTGTAGATTCATTATTTTGTTTTGTCACCCCCCTTCCAGACATAAACTGACATAATAAATGCGCTCAGTGAAACCGGAGGCTTGAGCGCAAAAATGCATATTTTTAAGATGTTGGTTGATTAAAGCTCTTGGTGTTTAATGCATTTTAAGTTTGAAGTATTCTCCGGCCATTGCTACAGCTAAACTGTAACTTCTATCGCTGTAGTATTCGCTTAAGATATTGATTATCCTGCTCTATTTATATTTAAGTAATATAGTGCTTTTTTATAAAGGGTGGGGCCGCGAGCACCAACCCCTGCCCCCGGCAGGCAACTTACGATAACAGCCCTATTATGTAAGAGGCGTATTTTGCGCTTCTTTTTTATTTGCGCAGGCGGATTACATAATATGCGGTTACTGGACATTTTGCTCAGAATAGCAGCTATTAATCAGCATCAATAACGATCACTTCGATACCAGCAGCGCCATCGGAAAAGCTATGTTCCGGATGTTGGCCGTTCTGGCCGAGATGGAGCGAGAGTTAATCGTAGAAAGAACTCAGGCTGGCTTGCAGGCAGCTCGCAAGCGCGGCCGCATCGGCGGCCGGCCCTGGATGGATGGAAAAGCGGTGGAGAAGGCCCCGAAGCTTTATAATTCGAAAGAATACAGTGTGGCTGAGATAACCGAAATGACCGGGGTATCGAAGGCGACACTTTACCGGTGGCTTAAAGATAGCAGCGCTTAAGATGAACCGTAACTGTCTACCGGAATTCGCCCCGGGGTGGTTGTTCTTCCCGCTTACTTGATGCAGCCTCTAATGCTAAGCAGGAAAGGTTGATCTTCCCCCGCTTTAGTGGACACATAGTTAAGCCACTTTTCTCAGCTTTTCGTAGTTTTCTGGGCTGTTATAGTCAATTGCTGAGTGAATCCTGATTCTGTTGTAAAAGACCTCGATATATTCAAAGATGCACCGCCTGGCCTGAGTCCGGGATTCAAAAACATTACCATAGATGAGCTCAACCTTTAGGGTATGGAAGAAGCTCTCCATTACAGCGTTATCATAACAATCGCCTTTCCTACTCATTGAACAAATCATTTTATGTTTCTGTAAAAGTTCCTGGTATTCATAACTGGCATATTGACTGCCCCGATCAGAATGCATCAGAAGCCCTGGGCCGGGCCGGCGATTGCCAATCGCCATTTTAAGCGCTTTTATCACCAGATCTCTGGTAAGTCTTTTTTCCATCGCCCATCCAATCAGCTTACGAGAGTATAGGTCCATCACCGCCGCCAGGTAGAGCCAGCCTTCCTTGGTATAAATATAGGTGATATCCGATACCCAGCATTGGTTAGGGCCACTGGGGTTAAATTCTCGGTTAAGCAGGTTCTCGGCCACTGGATACTTGTGCCAGGAATCAGTCGTCACTTTAAACTTCTTTTTATGTTTGGCCCTGATCCCTAACTCTTTCATCAGACGCTCTACTCTTTTTCTACCACAGCTGATGCCAGCTTTGAGCAGGTCGCGATGAATACGCGGGCTGCCATAATTGCCCCGGCCGCGGTGGTAAATCGTTAATATCTCTTCTTTTAAGAATTCATCTTTTCTGTCCCGTAAGCTCGGTTTACGTTTTAGCCACTGGTAGTAGCCTGAACGGGAAACATTAAAGGTTTGGCACATCTTCTCCACAGTATGTACTGCTGTGTGTTTCCCTATAAACCGGTAGACTACTTCGGTTTCCTTGAGAAGATGTGCACCGCTTTTTTTAAGATGTCACGCTCTTCTTTAACATCAGCCAATTCCCGCTTGAGACGCAAGTTTTCTTCTTCCAAAGGACTGAGCTTTCGCAAACCATTGCCCGGGAAAGCATTTTCTCCCAGCTCGTCATACTCTTTACGCCACCGAACCAAAACACTTCGGTTAATACCGATATCATTTGCTATTTCGGCCATGCTTTTGTCCGACTTGTAACTCAATGATACAGCGTCACGTTTAAATTCCTCGCTGTACTTTCTCCGCTTCCCTGCCATCCCCCAAACACCTCCATAAGATTATTATAGTCTCTTATCTCAGTGTCCAGCAAACCGGGGGAAGGGCTAGTAATCTCAAACATATCTTGGCACTTGTAATCCTTACTGTCTTCCTGGCCAATAACGGTTGCGGCAGGGAAGAAGCAGAAACGGACAACACCCCGGTTGGCACAGCTGATATTGGGGTAGACTATTGAAATATAATTTTGGGCAAAGGTGATTTAGGTGAAATTAAATATGTTAAGACGTCAACTTTACCTTCTCCGAAACCAGAACAATACTTTGAAAAATAGGGCAACAGTTAAGAGTTGCTGGAGAAAATGGTTCTTAACAACTTCAACAATATTGTTTTTATTATTGATATCTATGTTTTTGAGCGCTTGCGGAGGAATGGGAAGAGTAAATTCATTAAGAGCGGTAGATTCTATTTCCGATGATGTGATAGAAATTCCTCTTCCTTTTAAATACGGCTACCGACCTGGAAATAGCACAGAAATTTTATGCCAATATTCGATTACTGATATGGCAGAAAAAATTCGAACACTGTCCTCAGAAGAAGTCGAGTATACAGTAACTGAGTACCCTGGGGGTAAGTTGCTGATTGAGATAAAAGGAGCTGAAGACAAAAAAGCTGTTGCCATGTTATCTGAAATCTGTTCTCGTGATACGACTGAGAAATACCCTTATTTTTATGTATTTTTTAGTCCTGTTGCAGGATACTCCGGCACTGAGCTGGTTTTCCCATTTCATTTAGTTAAAGATGAGCGACTCAAAACTTATCACGATATAATTGAGCCTGCTTTAAGATATCGTACAGATTATGGGCGGGATGAGTTTCTAAGTTTTTACTCAAGGATAGGCGATTACTACCCGCAATTAGATCCAGAAAAAATACAGGTTCTTGATAATGGTTTTATTATTTATAACAATTATGTTAAGGGCGAAAGCAGAAATGTAAAAATTGAATTTTACTTCCAAGACGAGAGTAAGTATTTTTCAATACAGTTTATGAATAATATAAATGCCATTGATAGAGGGTCATTTTAATAGGCTTTCCTGTATAATAGGGCGCTAAGGCATAAGCTTGTTGATGAAAGGTATTATTTATAGATGTCGGGGGGGGCATATGATACTTGTTGGATGTTGGTGGCTGCCTGGATATGATTGAAAACATGAGAATGTTCACCCTGGCTATAGCTAAGTAATAAATCACAGCTTATAGTAATACCATTATTTGTTTTTTTGCATAGATAAGTATGGTAGAATAATCATAGAAGTTGCAGGGGAGGAAGGGTTTATGATTAAAAGTGAAAACCAAACAAGAGTAGACCCTGAAATATTAAAGATTGCATCGGAATATGTAAAAAGGCTGGAAGCTAAACAAGTGCCTTTAGCCCAGGTGATCCTTTATGGTTCCCAGGCCAGGGGATCGGCGGGTTTTGATTCAGATATTGACATCCTGGTAGTAGTTGATGTCTTAGATAAATGGGTTTACAAGACAATTGTAGATGAAGCGTTTGAGGTTAGCTTGCAATTTGGCGTTGATCTTATAGCTGTTCCCTGTGATCGGCAAGAATATGAATTACCTTTATTTCGAGCAGATCACTTTTACAAGAACATAGATCAAGATGGAATCATACTACGATGAGCGATGATTTAAAAAGAGCACTTATCCGCGTAAAAATAGAGAAAGCCAGAGAAGCTATGGGTGAAGCGATCTGGTGTTTCGATGGTGAAAAGTATCCTGCAGCGGTTAACCGGCTTTATTACGCGATGTATAGAGCCAGCTTAGCATTACTTGTAGGGGAAGATAGAATTCCTGTAAAACACACGGCGGTAATAGGCTTGGTTAACAAAAAATTTGTTAAAGAAGATTTACTCCCCAAAGATGTTGGCCGATATTTGCACAGGATACAGACTGCCAGAGTTGAAGGTGACTACAAAGAAAAAGTTTTTTTCCGGGAAGATGTTAAAAGTTTGATTGACGATGGCAGCGAAGCCCTGGTGAACATTGAAAAGTTTCTAAACCTCCATGAATAAAAAGAGATAGATTTGCTTTCCTGTAAGGAATTTACTGCTACACCACCTGGCCTACACCCATTAACAGTAACACCATCGGCAAGGCTTTGTTCCGCATGCTGGCCGTCCTGGCCGAAATGGAGCGCGAACTGATCGTGGAAAGAACCCAGGCCGGCCTACAGGCAGCCCGTAAAAGGGGACTCGTTGGTGGCCGGCCCAGGGTGGATGGAAAAGCCGTGGAGAAGGCCGTGAAGCTTTATGATTCGAAAGAATACAGTGTGGCAGATATTACTGAAATGACCGGGGTTTCGAAAGCAACGCTTTACCGGAGGCTGAAAGAGTAAAGCGCTTAATACAGCTGTTCTTCACAACATAAACAAAATAAGTAGTCAATGATTGGAGATGTTGGTGAAATATTAATTAACGAGGAGGTTCAATATGCACTCATGCATTAATAGCGACATGATTTGCAAAAAACTATCGTTTGCCAGGCAAAGAATGTGTGAGCTGGAGCCACTAGCTGCTGGTGAATTTACAAATGACCTCTCGGCCATGAAGCATCAACTTGTGCAAGAATACTTTTTTCATCTTATTGGTGCCGTTGACTATGCTTCTCAATATATAAACAATAAGCTGGATTTTGGTATCGCGATTGATGACGTAAAAGTTTGGAGAATCATAAAGAAACTAAAAGGAAATGATAAGTATAAAGCATTAAGTGAAGCACTTTGTGATATATACACTGAGACTGATCAGGTTAAAAAAATGCCACGTGACCCGTATTTGCCAAAATCGCTCATTTGGCGTGCGTATAAATACAGACATCGAGTCACTCATTGGGGCTTTAACTCGTTTATTTATAAGGTTTATCTTGGCAGCAGGAATGTGCAGCCCGAAATATGTTTACCCCTTGACATTTATGCTGACAACCCAATTCCATCTAATTATTCAATAATGGAGGACTTGGAAGCAATGTATGAATATTTTTACCAAGGTTGCATGAAGGTAGTCAGTCTTACGGATCAGTTAGTACAATAAAACGGTCAATATGAATCCGGCGATAACTCATCGACTAAAAGCATATTGCAAGCGGTGTTTTTTGTTGCTTCCGTGGAAATTTCGGCAATAGGGTTAGCATAAACATTTATATAAAAACAAATGCTGTTTCTGGGCAGCCCATAGGTAGCTTTTGCATAAAATTTAGATTGTTTCCTATCAGCGAACAAAGCGAGCCGCAAGAGAGCCAGTGATCCGGCGGCTGCCGGCTTACCTTCGCAATTGCGCTGAAACCAGGACCCAAGCGGTTTATGTGCAGCCATATGTGTAAGTCCTGCAGGGCAGGCTTACACTTAAATGCTGTGTGTTTATGTCGGGGTGGGTCCGCGAGCACTAACCCTAAGCCCGGCAGTTGTTGGTCACGTGCTAAACCCGGGCGGGGATCTGATCGCAGAAGGCGCTGGGCCCAGCGCCAACCTTAAGACAAAGATTTTGCATTTCAAGAGCGGAGGAACGGGCGGGTATTTTGAGCTGCAAGCCGGTACAATAGCTTGTTAACCGGCGGCAGTGAAAAACTGCCGACCTGAGCGGAGCGTTTAGGAACCAAAATTTTGCCCTGGCTAAAAAGCGGTTTTGTTTTTAGCCAGGGTTAAGTTTTTATATATTTTTTTCTCTTAAACAACAAGACCATGATTATCCCTGCGATAATAACAATGACCGACACCAGTAATGTAGAGTAATTAGGCTGAGATTGCATGGGATTCATTCCAAATGCGAAATTGTCACCGCCCATTGCCGGACGCATACCTTCAGCTCTCGCACCACCCTGTCTGGCTGTCATCATTTCGATCATGTCGTCAGAAATACCCAGTTCCCTGGCTTTGCTACGCAATTCTTCAGTAAGGTCACCTGCCTGCATGACTTCCTGAAGAAAGGACTCCAATGTTGCCATATCCATACCCTCCACGGGCATTTCTTCTCCGAACGGCAACATTCCGGCCTGCCCGGGGATACGATCGCCGTTGGCATTCTGCATTCTATCCATGGGCATACCAAAACTGCCGCCCATTCCCATGCCATTGTTGGTGGAAGATAGTTCACCACTAAGCTGCTTCAGGATTGAATCTGACATGGTTTCAGCAAGTTCAAGAATACCGGGAACGTTACCACCCATACCGTGCATGCCGCCAATACGATTGTTTTCTCCACCAAAATCATTATATAGAGTCGGGTTTTCCTGCCTCATTTCCCCCGGATTCTCTTTACCCATGCCGCTGCCTGTAATAGTGCCGGAAATACTGCTTTCAAACTGCTCGAAAGTGTAAAAGGCAGTGGGATCTGTTCTTACATATTCAGAAATCAGATCAAAAAGGCGGGCAGTTTCTGCTTCCAGGTAACCGCTATTCAGGTAACTGGTTGCGACTTCTTCGAGGTAACCATGATAAGTTTGCAGGTATTCTTTGTTTTCGAAAAGCTTGGCAATAAGGGGTCTTTCGGCTAATGAACCCTGGGTTGGCTCATCTATATATATGGCAGTGGCATCACTACCGAAGCTGAAACCGCCGAAGGACATATTTAAGTCCCAGGGTAATATGGTAAAGACGCCTTCTTGTTCATAGAGGTAGTAATTGTGCCCGAAGTTGCCCTGGTAGCTGTCGAAATTGGCCAGCGCGGTACTGACAGCGATATATCTTAACGCCGCGTCTATGTCAAGATGTTTTTCAATCTCGCCATTGTTGTTTAAGGCATCAAGCATCTTGGTTAGCTTGGACCAATCCGCATTTTTCAAGGTGCTTTTCACCTCCAAGCCGGTATAGTTTGCCGGATCGGTACCCTGGTAGTCAAGAGTATGACCGACAGATTTATACAGGTCGCCGGTAAAATTCCCGAAATTTCTTTCCAGGTAAGGCTCCTTGATACCCTCTACAGCAAGGTACAGGCCAACATATTCACCGTTAATATACACAGCGGCGTAGCCGAATGCTGGTACGGCTACGCCCATCTCCTCAAAAATCTGGTAGGAAAGATATTCACGCATACTCGAAGGATCTGAAAAATTGTTGTTCAGGTTTAGCTGAGTTAAACCTGCCATGGACTGGCTGCTGTGGATTCCGTCAAAGTTAATTTTAAAGCTATAGCGGTTGCTGTCAGATTGAGCAACAGACATCAGGCTCGAATTACCTTTGGTTCTGATTCGAACCAGGGGGTAAACATCGCCGTTCACAGTTACTGTAGCTGTCTTAAATTCTTCTGCCATGGGGTTTTCCATCATTTCTGACCAGGCAGCATTATCGATTTCTATATTAATCTCCATTACCTGATCGCTCTGGAAGTATCTTTCCAGATAATCATTACTGTAGGTTGCTGTTTCACCAGTTTCATACCTGGCCAGAGCTAGGGTTAACATTATTGTGAAAAAAATCAGAACTAAGGTCAGCGTGATGATTTTTTTGTTTGTCATTACAGTCTGCTCCTTAAGCCGCATATTCACCGCTATAGCTCACTATTGCGGCATTGGTTACTCCGGGAATGGCTGAAAGTTGGTTGACAAGCTTTGTCTCGCCGCTTTTCAGGCGTATCTCCAGGATAAGTTCAATGCCTTTTACTGTTGAAGCTGTTTTAGATTTCATGCGGTATCTTGGAAAATCACTTTTTATAAGGTTTATTACATCGTTCTCGGCAATCTCATCAGCACAGTTAACCATAACGATGTAGGGGCTTTCGACTACATTTTTACTGACAAAGGTGACCAGGATCAGCCCGATAATAATTGATCCGGTAACAGCGAGGGGAATAAAGCCTGCACCAATGATGATACCGGCAGCTATTGACCAGAACAGAAATACTAAATCCATCGGATCTTTTATGGGCGTGCGGAAACGAACGATGGAAAGCGCACCCACCATGCCAAGGGCAATGATCACATCCGAGGTTACGGCCAGGATAACCATGGTGGTAACCATGGAAAGAAGTACGAGAGAAACGTTAAAGGGCCGGGAATACATGACTCCGGAAAAGGTTTTCTTATAGACAAAATAGATAAACATTCCTACCATAAAGGCTACTCCAATAGCAATAATGGCATCTGTGAATGAAAACCGTACTGCCCTTTGTAGAAATTCTGATTGAAAAAGTTCTTGAAATGTCAATTTAATCTACTCCTTTCAGTGTTTACATATAAGCGCGACTTGCTGCGTATTTTGAAACTGTTACTGAAGTACAAGCATTTAGCTGAATAATGTCCTGGATATACTCAGGTAGAAAACCATCATATTTAACTTCTATAATGCTGGTTGCCATGTTCATAATCGGAGCAGTGGGCAGGTTAATGTTAAATATGTCGGTGGAATCAACAGATGCTTTTATATCACTATCTATTGTTATCCGTACATTACCGGCAGGGCATAAATAAGCTTCCCGCTTATAATCCACCACTACCCTGGGCATGAACCTTTCAGTCGAAAGCTTAAGGAAGAATTCTCTCAACAGTGGTTGCTCAGATTCTTTTAAGAATGCAATATCACCGTTTAAAATTCTTTGTACATCCTCTATGGTCACCCTGACTTTAAATTTCACACCGCCGCCGTAGTTTTTAACCTTTTTTTCCAGTTGTATAAAGCTATGATCGTAGTTATATAACCTGATGCGATATTTTTCCTTGAATGGCAACCCCTCCATTTTTTCATGTAATACTTTGTTTTCCGGATTGTCAAAATAAAGACTGCGGATAAGATATTTGCCATCTGGTCCGGCGTTTTGATCTTGCGGCAAAAAGCCGGTCAGGCGACTCTTAATTATCGCTGCATGTGCCTTGGTTACAATATGTTTTAACTCGCAGCGGTATTTAACTTCATGCATAAGTATTCACCTCCAGGCTATTTAGTCTCGCCTTAATAATTCTATCTTTGAATACTCTATTAAATCACCGAAAACAAACAGCAAAAATGGTGCAAAATTGCGGTAAAAAAGAGGTGCTTTTAAGCACCCCGTTCCAAGTAAATTTCACTTATTACTTCTTTCTTAACTTATAAGGTAATCATGAAGGTGGTTCCCCTTGCGCCACTCTTAATTTCAATCTTGCCGCCGTGCTGCCCGATTACCGTTTTGACAATAGAAAGGCCAATGCCGTGTTTGCCGTCTTTCCCTTTATAAAAGCGATCAAAGACGTGGGGTAAGTCTTCCTGGGCTATGCCTGAACCGTCATCACTTACTAAAACGATGATCTGTCCGTTGTTCCGGCGACAGGAAAGGGTGATCTTGCTTTTTGCATATCTGATAGCGTTAGAGATAAGGTTCGAAAAAGCCCGGGATATATGTTTCTCGTCGCAGCAAAAGTTCACCGGTTGGTTATCGAATTCAAATACAATTGTTACTTCCCGCCCGGCGGCCAGGTTGCGTTGTCGCTCAGCACTATTTGAAAGAAGCTCACGCAGGTCATGCTCCACGAATTCAGTGTCTTCCAATAGATTATCTATGCGTGACAGATATAATAGATCTTCGACCATTTCGCTGAGCCGGTCAGTTTCGCTGATGATCACGCGGCTCGATTGTTTGTTATCCAGAATTCCATGCTCGATACCCTCGGCGCTGCATCTGATAGCTTGAAGGGGGGTTCTCAGTTCGTGTGAAACATTCTGAAAAAATGTTTTTTGCTCCCTGTCGTATGTATCAAGTTGATTTGCAGCCTTGTTCATACTCTCAGCCAGTTCGGCAAGTTCAACCTCCCTGTAATTCACCATGTTGTTGGAAAAATCTCCTTTTCCAATGCGGGCAGCAAAACGGGTTAACTCTTTAATTGGCCTGGCAATAATGCCCGAAAGAAATGTTGCAACCACCGCGGCTAAAATTCCAGCTATACCCATTACAATTAAAAGAACCGAGTTTATCCTGCCGGCAAAGGAAGTTATTGCGGTCATGTCGATGTAATAGACCAGGTAAGCTATATTACCGATGGCAATATCAGGCAACTCCACCGAAACCAGGTAATATTCTCTGTCCGGAGTAGTAAGTTTTGTAATTTCTGTATTTTGTAAATCGGTTTGCCCGGTTTTCATCTGCTCTACCAGGGTAGTTATTTCTTCATGTCTTTGCATAAATAACATATTGGCATCGGGGAAAAGGAGCTCGTAGTTCTCTGAAATAATAATTGCATCAGCTGTTCCCAGCGGTCCCCCGGGAAGCCTGCGTAAATCGGGAATAAAGCCAACCTGTTGTCCGGAAGGAGTTAATTCTATTTTCATTGGTTGCCGCGTGTTATCCTGTTCTATAAAATCTGTTTTTATAACCTCTCGAAGTTGTTCATTCACGTCGTTTTTAATGTATTCTCTTACGAGAATATTGAAAACAGTTAAAATCACCAAAAAAATAGCGATAATAAGTGCTAATATAAAAAGCAGAATCCTTGATCGAATTGTGATTTTACTTGACCAAACGGTGCTACTCACCAACTTCACGCTCCTTAAGGCGGAAACCATAGCCCCATACCGTATCTACAACCGTTTTACTACTCACCAGTTTTTTACGTAACCTGCGAACAGTATCGTCAGCTGCCCTGGTCTCCACTTCGCATGTGTATCCCCATACTTTATCGAGTAGTTCATCTCGGGATACGGCCCTGTCCTGATTCTCAACCAGGTAGTATAAAAGGTCATACTCATATGGCGTCAGTTCCAGAGCAGCTCCGTCAAGAGTCACTGTTTTGTGATTTACATTGATTTGAATGTCGGCATAGCTAATAATACGAGTGGCGGAGTTGCAGTGATCATTTTTATCAAGCTCGATCCGGCGAAATATAGCCTTGACCCTCATGACCAGTGACATTGCCGAGAAAGGTTTTGTGAAGTAGTCATCGCTGCCAAGGTTGATTCCCGTGGCATAATCGATATCGCTGTCACGTGCTGTGAGCATGATAATAGGAACGGTACTGCATTTTCGTATTTCGGCGCATACTTCAAAGCCGCTTCTTCCCGGCATCATTATATCAAGGATAACCAGATCGCATGGCTGATTATTGAAGGCAGCAAGCAGCTTTTCACCATCGGGAAAAGCAGTAACTCTGTAACCTTCGCTTTCCAGAAAAGATTTAACTACATCACGGATACTCTGTTCATCGTCAGCAATATAAATTGATTTCTGCACTGTTGCACACCTCCTTAAGCCTATTATAAATCTATAACAAATATAAAATAAAATCTAACGCATATTTGCCGGAATTGTGCCGCAAAATTGTGTTGTTCCCTTCGATCAGATCATAGTATCAAGTTATTACAGGTTTTTGAAGGGATTATTTATTAAACGTATAAAGAGGAAACTATTGTTAATCAAGAACAATCTTCATTTAAGACCGTTATATTTCTTTCGGTTGACTTATAATTAAGTGAATTGCTATACTTGTACTATTAAAAGTAAATATCTATCATATTATGGAATGATAAGGAAGTGCCATGATGCAAGTGCTCTTGCTCCTGGATAAATCTTCACATACATTGCTGTGCGAAGATTTGCGGGACAAAATTGTCCGGACACTGGAATTAAAGGGACATCAGGTTGATGTATGTGAGTTGGACAAGGGCGACGTTTTTCAGTGTCTGGGCTGTTTGTTGTGCCTGACAAAACACCCCGATGAATGTGTCAACAAAGATATTGTCAACGAGTTACGCAAGAAGGTGAAACAATACTCAGCCACCTTTTTCCTGACTCCGGTGTTGTTCGGGCATTACTCTTCGACCATGGCTGGTGCCATCAACCGGGGTGCAGGTAGCCACGACTGGCAGGTATTTATCGGATACGGTGAAGATATCACTGGTGAAGAGAAGCAGACCTTCATTGACCTTGTGAGCAAACATCGTGGTGCAGCTGATATCGTTCATCCGGGCATGGACCGGAAGGTCGATGTGTTTGTAACCATGTCGCCCGAAGATAACTCGAAAATCTGTGAAGTGATGTCCTATGCCTGATAGTGAAATGAAGACTGTATGCATTATTAACGGCAGCCTGCGAAGTAAAAAGGCTGCATCGCTGGCTTTCTCCCGCGATTTGGAACAACGACTCCCGGCGGATAAGTTTGAAACGATTTCTATTGGCGTCAAAGTGAGAGTTAAAGACCATTATCCTAAAACCACGCTGTTGAAGATCGCCTGCGCTGATGCCATTGTGCTTGTATTTCCTTTACATAATTACGGTTTGCCCGGCAGTTTAATGCGTCTGCTCGAAGAATATTACGAGTATATAAATTCTGGTGGGGAGTACAAAAAATCTCGTCTATATATGATTGTAAATTGCGCTTTTCCCCGACCGGCGGTTGTTAACGGCGAAGTGGTGCGGGTTGTGCGCAATTTTTGTAAGCGTCTGTCGTTGCGCTGGCGGTTTGCTGTATGCATTGGCACCGGCCCTGTAGTGGTAATGACTCGCAGGGTGCCGCTGTTCTACCACACACTTAAAAAGGCATATGCCGATATTGCCCTTGACATCCGTAGCAGTGACGAAGAGCTTAAGAATGACTACTTTATAAAACCAGTTATACCCGAGTTTGTCATAACTGCTATCAGGCGCCACTACGAAAGAAGTGGGAAGATGATAGAGGGATGATCCTTTAATTCCTGCGGGTTATCCACTCACGATCACCTGTAAAGGAAGGAGTATGAATGATCACAGTAGAAGAGTTCAATAAAGAATACCTTGATGAATGTGCCCGTATTTATGCTGAAAGCTTTAGCGCTGCTCCCTGGAATGATCCATGGGATGATGACAGGGCCCGGAAAAGGCTGTCGGATATTATTTGCTCACCAGGTTTTTACGGTATTGTTGCGCTTGAAAATAACTTAATCAGGGGGGCCATTTTCGGCAATATAGAAGTTTATTGCAACGGGCTTATGTATAACTTGCGGGAAATGTTTGTTGAAAACAGCTCCAGGGGGCGGGGTATAGGCAGCGATTTAATATCTGCCCTGGAAAACAAGCTTTCCGGGAAGAACGTCAGTTCTATTTATTTAATGACAGCAAAGGGGCCGATGACGGAATCCTTCTACAAAAAAAATCGTTTTAAAAGAATTAAAAAGATGATTGTTATGTCCAAACCATTATAAGCATTTTATTATATATTATATCTTGCTCCCATAAAAAACTTTTTCCAGTCGCTGTTGCTGCGATAAAGGTTTATTAAGACATAGATGCTTCCTGTGAGAAACCCGAAGGTCATCATCAGAATAGTCCATACTACAGCTTTATAAGTTTTTTCTTCACGGAAAAATATCCACAACGAAAATAGTATAAAGCCAGCATATAAATCAATTATGGAAACGATCCCCCATGGATTGGCGAGCAGTAAGGCACCGTCTGAACCAAAACTGCCATTAATAAAACCATTCAGCAGGGCAGCTACCATAGCCACAGTGCACAACCAGGAAAATACTATTGCTGTTTTCATAACAAGGCTCCCTTCCTTTAATTTTTTAAACTTACAATTAAGCAAGTAAGCGGGCTTTGGATTTTGATGATGATAATTATAACATTTTTTATTATTCAGGGTTAAAATTATTAACTCTGTTCAACCAGGTTATTTCAAGATGGCTTGCGCGCAGCATGTTGTTATTGATGCAAATGGGTTATAATTTGATTATGGAATTATTATCACCTGCCGGCAATCTTGAAAAACTTAAAACAGCGGTACGTTATGGCGCTGACGCGGTTTATTGTGGGGGCGGAGATTTTTCATTGCGCGCCGCGGACACCTCTTTTTCCCTTCGTGACCTTGCTTCAGGAGTTGCTTTTGCCCATCAGAATAACTGCAAAGTTTACCTGGCCATGAATATTTTTGCCTTTGATAATGATTTTAAGCCGATGCTCAGTTACTTAAAGAAGGCAGTGGAAGTGGGCATAGACGCTGTTATTATTTCTGATCCCGGCTTGTTGTATTGTATTAAGCAATCGGGAATTGATGTAAAGGTGCATTTAAGCACCCAGGCTAATACCACTAACAGCGAAAGTGTGAAATTCTGGCACTCACAGGGGGTAAGCAGGATAATCATGTCCAGGGAACTGAGCCTGGATCAGATCGCAGAAATTAAAAAGCAGGTTCCCGAAGTTGAGCTGGAAATATTTGTTCATGGAGCCATGTGTGTTGCTTATTCAGGACGCTGTCTTTTGTCTAAACTTCTTAACGATCGTTCGGCAAACCGGGGCCTGTGCGCTCAGCCTTGCCGCTGGGAATACACCATCAGGGAGGTTGGTCGTAAAGAAGAGCTGACTATCGGCGAGGAGACGAGAGGCACCTACATATTAAACTCTAGAGATCTCTGTCTTGTTGAACATATCCCTGCCCTGGTAGCTGCGGGAATAGACAGTATTAAAATTGAAGGGAGGATGAAAACCGCTTATTATGTTGCTGCAACGACCAGGGTTTACCGGGCAGCGCTAGACAGGTTTAGCCTGGAGGGAAGCAACTATCGTAATGATCCAGAGTGGGTGAATGAACTTGCCAGGGTTTCACACCGCCCTTACAGCACAGGATTTTATTTGCCTGAAACCGGCAGCGATAAAGAATACATGGAAGACTCCTCGTATATACGTAATTATGATTTTGCCGGGGTTGTTGCCGGACACTGCACAGATAAAAACCTGGTAAAAATATCAGTACGTAACATGATTAAAACAGGGGATATTTTGGAAGTTCTGGATTTTAACAATCCCGAAATAATCAAGCTTGAAATAAAAGTTATTGAAGACTGTGATCAAGGTAAAATTATTGAATCTGCACATAATGGCTATACTGTGAATATTACCCCCGGTAAAAAAATAAAATTGCAACTAAGTGAAAACGCTCTGGTCAGAAGAAAAATCTCTTTTTAAAAACTACCGTCAGATATAAGCTTGTTGCCATCCATTTGCATTCTTTCTACAACATGAAATCACATAAAATTAGTAACCATTACTAATTGTTATATTATTAGTAATATGGTATTTTATAATATACTTAATATTAATGAGGCAATTATTATGTATAAAAAGCTGACTGATAAATCCGGTGAACTGGAAATTTTTTTTGCAACAACTCACGAACTATTTTCTGTGATTGATCAAGCCGGTAAATTCCTCTGGATAAACAATGAATGGAGGAGTCAACTGGGTTTTACTGCGGAACTGCTTGAAGATAAAATTATTTTTGATTATGTGCATCCGGATGATCAACAGGTTACCTTACAGGCATTTACCACTCTTCAGGGAGGGGAGAAAAGAGCTACTTTTATAAATCGTTTCAAGGACAGCGAGGGTATTTATCGACACCTGGAGTGGCGTTTGGTGCAGCAGGGAAATGAAGTTTTTGCTGCTGCTCGGGATATAACCGAAAGAAAAGCAGAAAGAGATTCTCTGCTCAAAACACAATTCGCCATGGATAAGGCTCCAGACAGTATTATCTGGCTGGATGAAACCGGACAGATCATTTATGCAAATGAAGCTGCCTGTACATCAACCGGTTATAGTATTGAGGAATTACAAAGAATGAAGATATTTAACCTGGACCCGGATTACACTCCTGAAAAGTTTCTCCACATGAGAAAAAAACTGAAAGAGTATGGCTCAATAACTTTTGAGTCAACTCATATAAGAAAAGACGGTTCAATATTCCCGGTAGAAATCAGCACTAATTACTTTGAATATGAAGGACGTTATTTTTCCTGTTCCTTTGACCGTGATATATCTGAACGTAAGACGATTGAGAAGAAACTTCTTGAAAGTGAAGAAAAGTTAAACGCTCTTTTTGGCGCCATGACTGAAGCAGTTCTTTTACACAAGCTGGTTTATGATAGTTCAGATGAAGCTGTTGATTATTTAATAACTGACTCGAATGATGCTTTTACAAGGATAACCGGGCTGAAAAAGGAGCATATCATCGGAAGAACAGCAACGGATCTCTACGGAGTTAACCCACCTGATCATTTACAGGATTTTGTCCAGGTAGCAACAACTGGAGAGCCTTACAGGTTTGAAACATTTTCACCGGAAATTGATAAATATTTTCATGTTACAGCAGTGTCTTTAGGAAAAAACCGCTTTGCTACAGTTTCTGCTGATATAACTGCATCCAAGCAGGCGGAAGAGATGATAGCGTCGAAAAATAAAGAACTGGAACAAATTATCTATGTTGCTTCACACGATCTCCGCTCACCATTGGTGAATGTTGATGGTTACAGCCGTGAACTTGAATACCATGTGGAAGAATTCAAAACTGTTCTGGATCCTGAAGGGAACTTTGCCTGCGGGGAACTGGAGAATAAAGTGCGCCGGGCTCTGCCGGAAATTTACGAAGCACTGAACCACATTAAGATTAGCACCAGGCAGATGGATTCTTTATTAAAAGGTCTTTTAAAACTGTCGAGATCGGGAAGGGCTTCTTTAAATATTACTAATCTTGATATGGATTTGCTGGTTGCAGAAGTAGTGGCGTCCTTTACTTTCCAGGCCCAGGAAACCAGTACCGCAATTGTAGTAGACAGTCTGCCGCCCTGTCGGGGCGATCATGTCCAGGTTTCACAAGTTTTCAGTAACCTGCTTGCCAATGCTTTGAAATACTTAAAGCCCGGGCAGTCCGGGGAAATTGTAATTACCGGAAAGGTTGAAAATGATCACTCTGTTTACTGTGTCTCCGATAATGGAATAGGAATATCACCCGAGCACCGGGAAATTATATTTGAGCTATTTCACCGCCTTCAGCCTGACGACAGTGAAGGCGAAGGTCTGGGTTTAACTATAGTCAGACAAATTCTCAGCAGACTGGCCGGAACCATATGGGTTGAATCAGCTATTGGTGAAGGAAGCAGTTTTTACGTATCTCTTCCGGGCGGCCGATTAATTTAGGAATCTTGCCTTACAGGTTTCGGAATCAATTATTACTGTAGAAAGCAGGGATGAGTTAATGCACAAGGAACTGATAATATTGGTAGCAGAAGATGATGAGGGGCATGCCGGTTTGATTCGCAAGAACTTATCTCGTGCCGGTATCGCCAACCAGATTATTCATTTCAGGGATGGCCAGCATGTGGTTGATTTTTTATTTGCCAGGGGCGGCGGGCCGCACCGCAAACCCGGAGAAGCTTACGTTTTGCTTCTCGATATTAGGATGCCCAAGCTGGATGGAGTGGAAGTGCTCAGGCGTCTTAAGGCTGACCCGGAACTGCGCCGTATACCGGTAATTATGATTACGACCACTGACGACCCGCGTGAGGTGGAAAAATGTCATGACCTTGGGTGCAGCAGCTATATTACCAAGCCGGTTGAATATGAAAACTTTGTTAATGCGATGCGTCAGCTGGGCCTCTACCTGGCTGTTGTCCAGGTACCGAAAATCAATGGAGAAATAAAGTAAATGAATGAGCAAAAGTTTATTAACAATCCAATGAACACAAATACTTCTGCAGGCAAAGCCGGCTTGGATGCACAGGGTGACTGGTCTGTGTTGGTAGTTGAGGATGACGGCAGTTTGCGGAATCTGATTGTGAAAACCCTGCGCCAGGAAGGTTTTTCCGCCAACGGAGTATCATGCGGCAATGATGCAATTGATTCTGTAGTTAATAATCACCGGCAGGTGTTACTCCTTGACCAGCGGTTGCCTGATATGACCGGGAGTAAGATAATCAATCACCTCAAAGAGATCAAGCTGACCCCCCCCTTTATTTTTATAACAGGGCAGGGTGATGAACGTCTTGCCGTTGAAGTGATGAAACTTGGCGCATATGATTATCTGGTAAAAGGGCTTGACTTGCTTGATCTTTTACCCGGGACTCTAAGAAGATTGTTGCATAACCTGGAAATGGAAGAGAAACTACAGGCTGCAGAAGATGCCCTGTACCGTAATGAGGAAAAGTTTCGTTTTTTGATTGAAAATATAGATGATGTCATCTGGCTTTTAGATGAAAATTTAAAAACTGAATATGTTAGTCCTTCTGTCGCCAGAGTTCTGGGTTATACCCCTGAAGAATGGAGTCAGAAGCTGATAAACGATAAAGTAACTCCCAGTTCATTTGAAATGCTGCTCAGCGCATTAAAGGAAGATTTAAGAATGAATGGAAATGCAAGGGAAATTAATGATCGTTTCTTCTCCGGAGAAATTGAATATTTACATAAAGATGGAAGCATAGTATGGATGGATTGCAGAATCAGGGTTATCAGGGACGAAGCCGGTACAATAAATAATTTTTACGGGGTTGCCAGGGATATTACCGAGCAGAAGAAAGCAAGAGAGAAAATTACCCATATGAATTATCACGATCGGTTAACTGATTTATATAACCGTTATTATATAGAAGAAAAAATGAGCAAATATGAGGACAGCAGTTATTTCCCGATTAGTGTAGTAATGGCTGATTTGAACGGTTTGAAACTGGTCAATGATACCTTTGGACACGAGAAGGGTGACGAGATGTTGATCGGTATGGTCAACATATTGAAAGGCATATGTAAAAGTAAAGATGTTTTGGCTCGCTGGGGTGGCGATGAATTTGTAATCATCATGCCGTGTACTTCAACAGAAGAAGCGGATGCAGTTATCAAGGAAGTTTCATCTCAGTGTGTTAATTCAAAGCTTGGCCGGCATTCGGTTTCCGTTTCACTGGGTTATGCCTGCAAGGATAATCATAGTGTTAGCCTGGTCAATGTTATTCGCGAAGCTGAAGACGATATGTATAAACAAAAGTTAACCGAAAGCCGCAGCACTAAAAATGCCGTTCTGCAGGCTTTATTGAACATTCTTGCTGAAAAGAGTTATGAAACGGAGGCACATACAAGAAGAATGCAGGCGATGGCCAGAGAAATTGGGATCAGGGTTGATCTGGCCGATAAGGAGCTGAACCGCTTAAATCTGTTAATTACCCTTCATGACATCGGAAAGATAAATATATCTGAAGAAATATTAACCAAAAGAGATTCTTTGACAGCTGATGAGTGGGAGCAGATAAAAAGACATCCGGAGATAGGTTACAGAATTGCGAAGGCAACAGAGGAATTTGAGCATGTAGCTGAGGAAATACTGGCCCATCACGAAAAGTGGGATGGAACGGGTTATCCTCGGGGGCTAAAGAAGGAAGAAATTCCTCTCCTGGCCAGGATAACCGCCATTGCTGACGCCTATGAAGTCATGAGTAACGGAAGGCCTTATAAGAAAGCTATGAGTTCGGAAGAAATAATGAAAGAATTCATCAGGTGTTCAGGAACCCATTTTGATCCTGCTTTAATTGCTATAACTCGAACTTTACTCGATCGATAAGTGACTACTTAAACACAAAGGTAGTTATTAGTATTTACTCAATTGGTTGTTCATCTATTTCAGATAACAGCCTCAAAATGTCTTGTTCTTCCAAACCAATTTCCTGTCCCCAGCGTTTACTTATTTTTCTTATCCGGGATCTGGTAATACTGCTTTTTAAATCCTTTAAATTTAACAATTTGAAGATTGCTTTAACCAGATCAAGGCGGTTTTCTTTGTTGCGCCTTGTCTTGTCTTCATACATTGCGCTATCGGCTGATCTGAATGTATCCTCAAACGACTGGTTTCGGTTTTTACATACGGACAAGCCGATTGAAAGGCCTATTGGTAATTCGGGCAGGTCCCGGTTGTAATTATCAACGGCCAGGCGAATGCGATCGGCCAGCATTGTTGCTTTTTTTCTGCCGCTCCGGGGTAAAACAATAACGAATTCATCTCCCCCGATCCGGGCCAGTAAATCGCTGTCGCGAAGGTTATTTTCAATCAGGGCGGCGCTTGCTTTTAAGTAGCGGTCACCGGCATCGTGACCTAAACTGTCGTTAACCAGTTTTAAATCATCAATGTCAATCAGAATCAGGGCAGTGGGATACTCTTCCTTATTCTTTATTTTTTCTATTTCCTTTTCATAGTAAGTACGGTTATGTACACCAGTTAAAGTGTCGTGATAACTCAAATAACGGAGCATTTTTTCGCTTTCCCGCAGTTCAGTTTCTGCCTTTTTACGGGCGCTTATATCAAGGGCAATAATTACAATGCCTGTCACGGCACCGTTATAATCGCGCATTGGGGCCAGGAACATGCTAATATGAACGAGACTTTCATCTTTTCGCCGGCAGGTAATTTCAAGATCATTGGTTATTTTACCCTGGACTGTTTTATTGCAGTATTCTTTTAAAAGGTTTCTCCTGTCATCAAAAAAAAGAAATAGCTTTTTGTCAAGAACGTTGCTTTCTGTCCAGCCAAGGAGTTTTTCTGCAGCTGAACTCCAGCTGGTTATTTTATAGGCAGTATCGACCGTAATAACCGAGACGGGGGAAACATGAATGATTGTTCGGTATTTTTCACTGATTTCACGAAGAGCTTTATTTGTTTCCTCATAGTTGGTTAGATTTATACCGGTTAAAACATAATAAATAACGCCTGATTCTGTTTCTTCAAGGGTGCTGTATTTCCATGAAACCGTGTAATTACTGTTTGATTTACCGGAGATCTGGGCCTTTATATTCAGGGGATACTGTGATGAGTCGAGGCTGAAAAAAAAGGCTTTATATAGTTCTTTTTCTTCGGGGCGACAAAAAATATCCCAGTAATACTGCCCGCATGCTGTTTCAAGAGGAATACCCGTAATGTTTTCAGCATAGCGGTTATAATATTTCAGCTTTCCCTCAGTATCCAGTATAACTATCAGGCAGTCGACAAAGCTGTTGATAATTGGGAATAAATTGCTGTTTTTCTTGATCTCGGACAGCAAGTTATTACTATTATCGCTACCTTTTTTACCACTATCCATCAATAACCCTCCGGTGTAAATGGCCTGATTAGTCTATAATTTTTTTAATTACAATATCCAAAGAACTGGACAGGTCAAGGTCGTATGGTGAAGGATGCGGAGCCAGATCTTCCCCGGTATATAGAACACGAATAATGGGGCGAAGGGTAAAACCGGGGTTTGTTCCGATGACCAGCCCGCTTTCGTCGTTGCTCAGCAGTACATGAAAACCAACCGGATAAGCAGCGATGACTGATAGGAATTTTGCTAAAATGTCCGGGTTAAAAATACCTTCACCCTGTGAAATAAGCATTTCAACTGCTTCATGGGGGTAAAATGCCGGACGATAAGGTCTGACTGATGTTAAAGCGTCGTAAGTGTCAACTATGCCAACTATCTGGGCAACGGTATTGATTTCTTCATTGACAAGGCTGTATGGGTAACCTTTTCCGTTTATTCGTTCATGATGCTGAAGAATAATAGCTCCGGAAAGGCCATGAAAGAGCGGGCTTTTCTTAAACATTTCATACCCGTACAAGGGGTGGTTCATGATAGTAGCCCGTTCATCATTGGTTAGCTCGCCCGGTTTGTTTATTATGCTTTCCGGAACGGCGGCCATACCGATATCGTGCAGCAAGGCTCCGAGAGCAATGTACTGCATAGTTTTTTTGTCGTAATCCATTTTGGCAGCAACCAGTGAGGCCAAGATGCTGCAGTTAACACTGTGAGCGAAAAGATAATCGCCGACGGTCCTGATATCGGAAAGCTGCATGATTGCTGCATCGTTTTCCAGCAGTTCCTCCACGATTTTTGAAACAGTTTTAATTATCTGCTGGTCCAATTTAATTCCCCTTTTTGATGCAGCGGGGGAATGAGAGTTTTTAATTAGCTCTTTAACCAGAATACGGGCGTTGTGTCTGGTTTCATCGCTGATGATATCATCAATTTCTATGTCTGAAATTCTCTCATCCTGGATATAAAGGTGATTAATCCCCAATTTTTTAAGGTAGAGGAGGTACTGCGATTTCAACTCGGTGCCGGCCTTAAGAAGTATCTGACCTGAACTGCCCAGAATTGATTTGGCAACCACCATCCCAGGTTGAACCATTTCCAGTGATAAACGTCGCAACTATATTTTCTCTCCCGGCCAAGCAAGAATAGCCATGTATTTTTAATTCTCAATAACAGCCAAAGCCTTATCAAAAATGGCGGCCTCAGTAGCTGACATAACAATACTTTTATATTCAGAAAGTTAGGAATCTATATTAACTAATGGCAATAATATCAAATAAACTGCAGTCAAGTCAAATTAATAAACATTATATATGTAACAGTGCTTTACTTCAATAACCTGCCAAAATAATATAGCAATTGTTGTAAACTGTATTTTTATTCGATGGTATACAATATTTTTTCTTAAATAATGGATCCCCGATAAACGTGCATAATGGCATTTTATTGTATATAATGTATTGTCGATAGTAACGTTTTAAGGAGAGTAATGCTGTGACAATAAGCGTCGATCGGAAAGTGATCAGGTTTTATCCTGATCCGAGAAGAGTAATTGCCCGGTTTTATATGCCTGGTGGCGAAGAACGGGCAGAAAAAATTATTAAAAAAGTTTTAGCTCTCTCTGAAGATGAGACCAGGTTTACTTTGAACCAGGTTCTGACAAATTTTTCTCAAAGACATCGGAACATATCCAAAATTTTTCAAAAACATTATGAGCAGGTTGAAAGAATAACAAAATATATAAATGCTAACCATGAGTTATTACCTGAAGCCACAAAATTACTGATCGGCGCCTATTTTACCATGGAATATTCAATTGAATCCGCGGCATTTTTCAATCCTTCCATTATTGAAGATCCTGACCAAACTACCCTTTGTGAAGGAGAAAAAAGGGTTATTGTTAGTTTCAGGGCTACTGGTGAGGGGCACATATCGTCTATTGTTTTTAGAAGTGGTGTTATCGATAAAGATAGCAATCTTATTTTTAAAGATCCCGGCGATCTTGTAGATATTCCTGAAGCCATAAAGAGGCATGTTTACAATAAGCCGGTATTTATAGAGAAACTAACTGAAATGCAGATTCAGAAAGACCTGATCGGGATGGTTATGGAACATCTCGACGAGAAATTTACTTATGGTGAGCTGCAGTTAAGCATTGACAAGGCAATAGAAAAAAATAATCTTGACTCAATTCAACGCAAAGTGGTCAAGGATATCAACTGGTTGGCTAACTCTCACTACGAGATATCGTTCTCTCTCGATACAGCACTTTCGGAAAGAGTAATTTTCCCCATATCGGATACAGAAAGAAACGGAATCGAAGATGCTCGTTTTGTCCGCTTTACTGATGATGACGGGTCGGTTACTTACTATGCTACTTACACTGCATACAGCGGTTTTACTATTATGCCGAAGATAATTGAAACCAGGGATTTCTATAATTTTAAAGTATTGCCAATAAACGGCGATTATGCACAAAACAAGGGAATGGCGCTTTTCCCAAGGAGAATATATAACAAATATGCCATGGTTTCGCGGGTTGATGGTGTTAACAACTATATCATGTTTTCAGAAGATATCCATTTTTGGCAGGATGCCCATAAAATACAGGAACCGCAGTTTCCCTGGCAATTTATCCAGATTGGGAACTGTGGTTCACCGATTGAAACAGAAAAGGGGTGGCTTCTTCTCACTCATGGCGTGGGGCCGATGCGTCGCTATTCGCTCGGTGTAACCCTGCTTGACCTGGAAGATCCCACCAAGGTTATCGGTCAGACCCTGGAGCCGATCTTAATTCCCAATGAAGAGGAACGGGAAGGTTATGTGCCAAACGTTGTTTATTCGTGTGGAGCAATGCTACATAATGGATCATTGGTAATTCCTTATGCTATGGCTGATTATGCTTCTACATTTGCTACCGTATCTCTTGATGAGTTGTTTGACAAGCTGATTTATTATCGGTAATAGAGAGCCATTACAGATAAGATGGAGATGTAGAAAATGTCTGTTTCAACGGGTGATATTAGAAGAACATTGGAAGCAATCGACAGCTTGGTTCTATACAGGGTGGTATTTGAAGATCCAATACTGGGCGACTTTAAAAGAGTTTTAGAGAGCTGTTTATACGACGATACAGTTTCTAAAGGGCTATTTTACGGTGTGCTTGAAAAACTGATCAGCCAGGAAAACAGTTGTGATTCCGCAGATATTGATATTTTTAAAAATCACCTGCTCAATACAGTTTTGGCAACTGAAAATTCTTTCAGCCTGTTCAGTGAGAAAAACCCCTATCAAAACATTGAAGATCTACTGGTCAGAGCTGTTGAACGCGATTTGCATCTATTGAAAATAGTTTATGATTTTGACCTAAAACAACTGGAAGGTTTTATAACTGTTCTGGATACTAAGCATAATAGTTATCCCCCTCTGGGTAACTTGATTATGAAGCAAAAGGTTAATCTTCCATACCCCGAATACTACTTCCAGAAGAGAGCAAGCCTTAAGGGAGCATTAATATATTCGACAAACTGGAGTGAAAACGTCAGGGATTTCTATAACTATTACAGGGAAACAGGCAGTGGAAAGTTTGCCCGCTATTGGGCCTTTAAATGGAGTAGTTATCGTGATAGCCAGTGGTTACAGGGAATTGCCAATCCCGATCCGGTGAAAATGGATAACCTTGTTGGATATGAAGAACAAAAAAAAGAAGTTCTCCGGAATACCCGGCAGTTTGTATGTAACACGGGAGCAAACAACATGCTGCTTTACGGTGACAGAGGGACGGGAAAATCATCAACTGTAAAAAGTCTGGTCCATATATTCGGAGCTGAAGGGTTAAGGATTATAGAAATATCAAAGCACGATCTGCTCAGTCTTCATAAACTGGTTGCGGAGGTCCAGGGCCGCGCTCAGAAGTTTATTATCTTTATCGATGATCTTTCATTTGAGGAAGATGAAACAGAATATAAAGATTTAAAAGCCCTGTTGGAAGGTAGCATTGCCAGTCCTCCGGATAATGTCCTGGTTTACGCCACCTCAAACCGCAGAAACCTGGTTAGGGAGTACTTTAACGACCGTGAGAGTGATGAGGTCGGCAGGCAGGATACATACCAGGAAAAACTATCACTTGCTGATCGATTTGGCATTAAACTGGTATACTCTGCACCGGACAAAGAAGAGTATTTACGCACTGTGGACGACATGGCAGAAAAAAGCGGTATTAAAATAAATAAAAATGAACTTCATGAACTGGCTTTACGCTGGGTCCTCTGGCATAATGCCCGATCAGGACGCACCGCGCACCAGTTTATTAATGATTTAAAAGGTCAAATGAATCAAGAAGAATAAAAAATTTATTGACAGTATAACATATGTTATATATAATAACTTATGCTATATAATATAACATATGTTATAGGAGGTGAAATAATGAGGCACCTTTCCGTTTACAGCAGGGAAGATATTGCGGAGGCGGCATATGAACTGGTTCGTGAAAAAAGATGAGCAGTCCTTTACCACAAGGGCTATCGCCATGGAAATAGGTTCATCCACTAAACTGGAATATTTAAAGATACGTCAGATCAGGCAATTCTTAAATACCTGATGAATGGCGGGGATGCATTTTGTAACTGGGGAATAAGTAAAGGAGGAAAATGAATGACATTAAAAAGTAAAGTTAATATATGGAGTTACCTGATCAGGTTTACAGCGGTTTATATTTTAACTGTTTTGGCTGTAACAGTTTTATTTATTCTGGTCAAAAACGCTATTCCAGCTGAGAGCCGGGTAGCGCTTGACTTTTTTGAACCCTACAAACTTGGGTTTTCTGAAACTGTTGTTATTGCGATACGAGGGTTGGTTATAGCCCTGGTTTTGTATCCGTTCTATGACCTTATTGTCAGGCATTCTGTTGGTGTCAGGTATTTATTTGCAGCTTTGTGGGGACTTGTGCTGTTTGCATCAATGGAGCCTGCACCCGGTACTATTGAGGGTTTTATTTACACGAAAACTACCATTCCTGAGCACCTCCTTGTTATGGCGGCTGCTGCTTTACAAGTTGCCATTTTCTGCAAACTGTACCTCTACCTGGAGAAAGTATACGGTCAGCAAGTTCTTACCGTTGCTGGCCGGCCGGGCAGACCTGAGTCGGTAAGACATGGTTTTTTTGTGGGGAATGGTTACCTGTTTCGTTTTGCCATTATGCATTTACTGGTTTATATTGCTGTCGGGTCACTTTTCTACCAGGTTGCCGGTTATGAAGAAGCCCTGGCCAGCATGGAGGAATTTACCCTCTGGAGGGATCTTGAAAGCATGGGTATGGTTGCAGCAGTTTTCTTCGGTCAGGTATTCCGGGGACTGTTTATAGCCATTATGGTTGCCCCGTTTTATGAGTCATATTTAAAAAAGAGATCAGGCTGGTTTTTGCTTTTTGCCCTGCTTTTTGGTTTAAAAGTTTTAGTTATTCTTATCCAGGTTCCGGAGTTACCGATCAAGTGGAGTGAACTGATTATTGGTATACCGGAAATTACTGTGCAGACCTTTGTTTTTTCAATTCTTTTCTTCGGGTGGGAGAGAAGGAGAGAACGAAAGCGTTTAACTGCAGCTGTCCAGCAGTAATTGTCTACAATGAATCAAGAGTATCGTGAAGCGGGAGTAGCTTAAAGTTATTCCCGCTTTGTTTCCCTGTGCAGATCAAAAAGGTTGGCGGGATTGATTTTAGTTATTTCCCGATCTGAAGTAAGAAGGCCGTTGACTTCATTTTCCACATCTGTGAGCTGGGTGTATACAACACCGGAAAGTCCCTTTTTAATCAGGGGTTTAACCTGTTTCTCAAAAAGTTTGCAGTAGGCTGTTTCCAGTTCTTTCATAGTTTTAACAGTTTTGTAACCAAAATTATTTTTTTCTCGCCACAAGTGTCCCTTTACCTGCAGCGAATAGCCACCGTATTCGGAAATAATGACTGCTCTTTCCCTGACATTTTTGGGCCACTTCAATTTTCGAAAATAGGTATGAATACTTTTTATGTGCCCTGCACCCTGGTCGAACCATCCGCTCGTGCTGTCAATGTACCTTGAAGAATCATAAGTGGCGAGCCATTTATAAATTTGTTTTGCATCAAACTGGCCCCAGCTTTCATTAAAAATAACCCACATCCCAATGGAAGGATGATTATACAGGGCATCAACCGTTTCTTTTACTTCTTTTAGAAAATTGTTTCGGCTACCTGGATCCGATCTTCCGAACAGTTTATATCGCCTGTCCGAAACGGTTAAAGAAGGTAATATGTTAGGCAGCAGCGCCTGAAAAATTTTTTTCAGGTTGCCTCCCCCGCTGGGCATGTCCTGCCAGACAATCAGGCCAATCCGGTCGCAGTGATAATACCAGCGGGCAGGTTCCAGTTTGACGTGTTTGCGGATCATGTTAAAGCCCATCTTTTTGGCTACCTGCAGATCATAACAGAGCGCGCTGTCTGTCGGTGCGGTATAAAGCCCGTCAGGCCAGTAACCCTGGTCCAGGGGACCATTCTGAAAGAGGGGTTTATTGTTTAAAAAAAGCCTTTTAAAGCCCTTATCGTCTTTTTCAATACTGAACTTTCGCATGCCAAAGTAGCTGTCAATTTCATCTGTAACGGTATCATATTCATGAAGCCTGATATTGATCTTATACAGGAATGGGTCATCGGGACTCCAGAGCCTTTGATTTTTAATTGGAATAGTTATATTCTGGTTGTTAATGGTGTTAACTCTTGTTACCATTTCGGTGCCTTCAAAAACTGCTGCCTCGATTCTATTATTGCTGTTTCTGCCTTTTATGTTGACCTCTAGTTTTAATAACTCGTTGTCTGTATCCGGCAGCATACGGATGTTTTCAATGAAGACCCGGGAAACAGGTTCAAGCCAGACTGTTTGCCAGATGCCTGAAACTGCTGAATAAAAAATCCATCCCGGTTTAAGGCTCTGTTTGCCCCTTTCCTGGGTGCCGCGGTCGGTAGGATCCCAGGCGGAAACTGTTATTTCATTACTTCCTGAATTTACAAAATCAGTAATATCAAAGCTGAAAGGGCAAAAGCCTCCCTGGTGTTCCCCAAGCGTTACTCCGTTAATTATGACCCGTGCGAGCCAATCTACTGCACCGAAATGCAGTATCAATCTTTTACCTATCCATTCCCCCGGGAGCTGAAAAAAACGGCGATATACTATTTTTTCGTCAGGATGCAGGTTTCTCTGTACACCAGATAAAGCTGACTCTAGTGGGAAAGGAACGAGGATCTTCCCTTCATAATGCCGGCAATCATTCTGATTTCTTGGCAGCACAGCGTAATCCCATAAACCATTCAGGTTGAGCCATTCTTTTCGTTTCATCTGGGGGCGGGGATATTCAGAAAGGACATTCTCCCGGTCAATACCTGATGACCACCTGGTAGACATTATATTATCTATCTTTTTTGAGTTGTTTTCCATTTAAAACCCCTGTGCTGAAAAGATGCATATGCTGTTCTAATGTGCGTAATCCCAGATACCTTTATTTTCCCTGTTCAGGGATATCCCAGTTGATATCAATACTCCTGAGTAAAAAAACCAGGCGCAAGGTGTTGATTAACCCGGTCAGGTTTTCCATCTCTTTGGCCAGGCCCAGGTCAGCCGGTGATATTTTCAGATTCATCGGTATGTTTAAGGGTATTTCTTTGTCGATTGTTATTATATTATCAGATGTTCCGAAAACTGAAGGATCTATCTCTACCGTTGTAGAGATAGGTATATTCTGCCTGATTGGAACGCTGGTATTTATCGGCACATCAACCATAACTGTTCCGCCAAAAGGAAGAGTAACAGGAACCTTTATCAACTCGTCGATATATACCGTAGTATTAATGGGGACATTTGTATCAATCGGTATTTCTGAGGGGATGATACTGCTGATACCAACAAGGTCTTCCAGGGGCAGATCAAAGTTTATTGGAACTGTTTCATCCAACACAACCTGGACATTTAGATAGTCATGATAAATATTTTCCATATCTCCGGCTATTCTACGTGTTTGTTCATCAATCCGGTTTCTTGCAATTAAAAAAACAATGATTCCGGAAATGATTAATAATAATAAAAGCAGTCCGGCGATTTTATTCAGGTTTTTATAAGTTTTATTCAAGGCTGCTTTTAATTCTCCCTTATTCATTGGCATCCTCCATTTTATTTGTCTCAGTTTCACCGACTTTATCACTTACTAAGTTTATTCTTAACCGGTTGACAAAGCAAGAGAACTTTAACCTTAATTGCCATAAATATAAGCTTATATTGTATAATAAGGCCAATTAAGAAATCTGACGAATTTACTTTTAAATAAGCTGCCGGGAGTATGAAGATGAAAAAAATATATCTGTTTTTAAGCATTATGCATTTATTTATCGGAGTCGGAGCAGTTTTTGGCGGTCTTGCAGGAATTATTAGCCCCAGTGGGCCTCTTGGCATGCCTGTGGAACTCCTGGAAGGATCAATTTTCAGCAGTTACCTGGTGCCGGGGATCATTCTTTTTGCATTTATTGGGCTGGGCAATGTTTTCAGTTCAATTACAGCCTGGAAAGAATCAATACTCCAGGGATATATCAGCTCAATTTTTTCCTGGGGGATGATGATTTTTATCATAGTTCAATGCCTGATTATTGAAAGTGTTGTCTTTCCTCATGTTTTTTACTTTCTGCTTGGTTTAATTGGCGCTATGCTGGCCGGGTTTATACTATATCATAATAACCAGTTTCCCATGAATATCCTGAGGAGGAAAAATAATGTCACTTAAGTATGTAAGTACGGAAAAAGCGCCTGCAGCTGTAGGTCCCTATAGCCAGGCGGTCAGAACAGGAAATTTGATTTTTATATCGGGCCAGCTGCCCCTGGATCCACAGACGGGTGAAATGGTTGGCAAGGATGCTGCCAGGCAGGCATCCCAATGTATGAAGAACATACTGGCTGTATTAGAAAGTGAAGGGGTGGATGCTTCCAATATGGTTAAAGTTACCATATACCTGCAGGATATGAAAGATTTTGGTCCGGTGAATGAGGTGTATTCTAACTTTTTCAATCAAAAATATCCGGCTCGTGTATGTATTGAAGTGGCCGGCCTGCCTAAAAATGCCCTGGTTGAAATTGATGCAATAGCAGCGAGCTGAATTGCTATTTCTTTTTTAACCGATTGGCCTGAAAGATTACTTCACTTCCATATTTTAAATGAAGCGAGTCACGGGTCTCAGTTAAGATTTTTTCTTTTTTTTCAATATCACTCGGCTGAAGAAGCGATAATTGCCTGCCTCTCTCCAGGGTTGAAGCCTGAAGGCCGATTAACCTCCAGGGGGGAAGCCCTTTGTGTTTGTTGAATAGCTGTGAGGCGCATTGGTAAATTTGGTTGTCACTATCAATTGGATCCGGAAATGTTTTTGCCCTGGTTATCGTTCGGAAATCGCTGTAACGGAGTTTAAGTGTTATGGTTCTGCTCAGAAAATTCGACCTGCGCAGGCGATAACCCACCCCGCAGGCCAGTTCCATTAAGACCGCTTTGATTGTTTCATTATCATAAATGTCCTGGGGGAAAGTTGTTTCTTCAGAGATAGACTTTGCCTCTGTGTCATGTTCAATAGGGCGGTTATCAATACCATTGGCATAACCATGGATAACAGACGCATGCTGCCCTATAACCCGGACCAGGGTTTGCAGTGGGAAAACAGCCAGTTCTCCAACAGTTTTTATGCCTAATTGATTGAGGTTAGACTCCGTAGCCGGCCCGATCCCGGGAAGCGACCGGATCGACTTTGGCCACAGCAGCTGAATAACATCTTCAGGGAAGAGGGTCCCTATGTTGTCCGGTTTAGCCATTTCACAGGATATTTTAGCAAGTAATTTGTTGGTGGACACACCGATGCTGATTGGCAAAGCCAATTCTTCTTTAATGATTTGGCGAATATTCTGCGCAGTTTTAAGTCCATTACCCGAAGGTACGGCCAGGTAAGCCTCATCTATTGATACCACTTCAATTAGAGGGGTGAACATTTCAAGAGTCTTCATCACTCTATCTGCCATTTCCTTGTAACGCCACATCCGTCCCCTTACAATAGTGGCATGCGGGCATAAAGAAACAGCTTTTTTCATCGGCATAGCCGAACGCACCCCATACTTCCTGGCCTCATATGAACATGTAGAAACAACTCCCCTGCCTTCAGGGCTACCACCGATTATAACCGGCTTGCCCCTCAGCCCGGGATCGTCGAGCTGCTCAACAGATGCAAAAAAAGCATCAAGATCACATAGTAAAATGTCATAATTGTTGCTCATATCCAGATCGTATTTCTTTTCCACCGCTGTGTCAATTTAAAGAAGCGAGGTAAATTTATGCTTGAGTATTAGTGGATTTTGATTCAGTGGCATGCAGATTCGATTAGATCACATTGCCGAAGTAAGCAGGTAAAATTATTAACCCGGATTTAACCTTTAATACACTGATAATTCTCTGGTTATTATTGTATAAATTGATATAATGGTAATTGCAGTGAACCTGGTTGCTAACCGTAATGCAATCTCCGGGGTAAATGTCCTGGTAGTGTTATCGGTTTTGTATTAAGCCGGGTTATCAGAAATTTTGTTGTTTAGAAAGGAGTCTTGGTTATGGCTGATTTTGAAACTTTGGCAGGAGCGATTATTGAATGCAATGCAGCGAAAGCGGGCGAGCTGACCCAGAAGCTGGTTGATGACGGAGTGAAGCCGG
>Ga0334895_1001015_pt1 | contig 31962 bp, 26 predicted proteins | sample GraSluR3_MG_7_FD_207229 | JGI IMG/M metagenome (GOLD analysis project Ga0334895, IMG submission 207229) | Sludge microbial communities from methane-producing bioreactor in Wageningen University, Netherlands - Granular Sludge_31_05-R3 | ecosystem: Engineered > Bioreactor > Anaerobic >... | reverse complement strand
GTGCTAACAAGGCAAAAACGTGCGCAACGAACTCTTTATTCTCCATCCTCCATCCTCAATTCGATTTTCCAGAAGTGATCGCTAACTACGACTCCTAATTGTACATCGTAAATCGTACATTGTACATTCGATTTGCCGCAAAGTGGCAAATCGCCTAAGTCCTTATTTTCTCACCGCTTGCACGCTCGACCGGTGAGCGACCGGTGAGCAAGGCATGAGATGCCCATCATTTGCAAGCACTTAGAAGCATGTTTTTTGCAAAAAACGCGACCAATACGCCCTGAAGTCTGTCAAAAAATGACAGGGTAGATTATTTCTCGCAAATGATAATGAGTCATTTATCCACGGGGGCTTGTCCCGGATTCTGAATCTCCCAGATCCTATCCCTGAGCTCTGCGGCTCGCTCAAAATCCAAGTTTGCCGCAGCTTTCTTCATTTCTTTTTGGAGGAGTTCTATCACCTTGTTCACCGAATCCAGCTCAAGATACTCTGCAAAGTCTTGTTTTTCTTGTTTGGGGCTTTCTTTTTGTGCTCTGTCACCATATCCCTCTGCGATTGAGGTAGATTGCATGATCTGTTCGACCGTTTTCATGATGGTCTTTGGGGTGATTCCGTGTGCTTGGTTGTATGCCAGCTGTTTTTCTCGGCGTCGGTTGGTCTCATCTACGGTTTGTTTGATAGCATCGGTGATTACATCCGCATAGAAGATCACTTTTCCTTCCACATTCCTGGCAGCGCGTCCGGAGATCTGGATCAAGCTGCGAGCGGAGCGCAAGAATCCCGTCTTATCTGCATCGAGGATAGCCACTAGTGATACTTCGGGAAGATCCAGTCCTTCGCGCAGTAGGTTTACTCCGACGAGCACGTCATATTCTCCCAAGCGTAACTCGCGGATGAGCTTGGCGCGCTCGATGCTGTCGATGTCGCTATGGAGGTATTTGCTGTTCACTCCGGCATTTACTAGATATGTAGTGAGGTCTTCCGCCATTCTTTTTGTGAGAGTCATTACGAGAACTTTGTGTCCTTTTGCGACTCTTTCCTTGGCTTGGGCGATGAGGTCATCCACTTGGTGTTTGATGGGTTTGATCTCGATCTGAGGATCGACAAGCCCGGTGGGGCGGATCACTTGTTCGACTATCTCGCCTTGGGTCTTGTCCAGCTCATATGCTGCTGGCGTGGCGGAGACAAAGATGACGTTTCTCAGATACTCTTCAAACTCTTCAAATCTCAGAGGACGGTTGTCATAGGCTGAGGGGAGGCGAAATCCATATTCCACGAGGTTGCTCTTGCGCGTATAATCTCCGCCATACATGCCGTGTACTTGCGGGATGGAGACATGAGATTCGTCGATGATGAAGAGAAAGTCTTCAGGAAAATAGTCCAATAGGCAATTCGGCGGATCACCGGGGGCAAATCCCGTTAAGTGGCGGCTATAGTTTTCGATCCCGCTGCAATAGCCCAATTCGCGCAGCATCTCTAGATCAAACATCGTTCTCTGTTTGATCCGATCAGCTTCCACATAGCGGTTATTGTCCAGGTAATATTTGACTCTGTCGTTTAGCTCAGCTTCGATGGCATGAAGGGCAGATGCCATCTTTTCTTCGCTCATAATGAAGTGAATTGCGGGATAGACGGGATATTCCTCCACTGCGCCCAGGCTGTGGTAGGAGATGGGATGGAGTTTTTCGAGATTGACGATCTCGTCGCCAAAAAATTCCACTCTCAGGCAATGCTCTAGATAGGCGGGATATATGTCCACGGTATCACCTCGCACGCGAAATGCGCCCCTCTCGAAGGCGATGTCATTACGAGAGTAGTGTGCCGCGACGAGTTTTTTGAGCAGATCATCCCGCTCAATATGCATGCCGAGTTTGAGGCGGATGAGTGCTTCTCGATATTCTTCGGGAACTCCCAGGCCGTAGATGCATGAGACCGAGGCTACGATGATGACATCCTTTCGCTCCATGAGGCTCATTGTGGCACGCAAGCGTAGCTTCTCGATCTGCTGATTGATGTCTGAATCCTTTTCTATGTATATGTCTTTGCCGGGTATATAGGCTTCGGGCTGGTAATAATCATAGTATGAAATAAAATATTCCACTGCATTGTTTGGGAAGAGCTGCTTAAGCTCACCATAGAGCTGGGCGGCAAGGGTCTTGTTGTGTGAGAGCACCAAAGTGGGACGGTTTAGCTTTTGGATGACATTGGCGATGGTGAAGGTCTTGCCACTGCCGGTGACTCCTAGGAGCACCTGAAAGCGCTTGCCTTCACGGACTCCCTCGCAAAGAGACTCTATAGCTTGGGGTTGATCCCCACTTGGCTCATATTCGGTAATCAGATCAAAATCGGACATTAATCCCCCTGACATCGTGCTATATTGAAATTGTTCTTGACTTATTACAGATCAATTTCAGTGTGGATACCAATTACATGGCAGATGACTATCTGTCGAGAAAATAAATTTGGGAGCCTATAAGATGCTGAACAATCAAGAGTTACAGATTAATTTCGAAAACCTGCTGAAGCTTGGCTATGCTGTCATTGACGTGAGATTTAAAGACTATGATCTCAACAGCGATGCCCACAAACTAGTCATTGCACGGGTGGATTTGGACCGTGATGAGTTTTATCAAGATATGCTCAAGCTTTATACCGGCTTGGAGTTTAAGGCCCAAGAGATTTATGATATTTGGACTGAGATTCTCATGCATAAGATCAAGATGAGCAAAGTCTTGGGACGTGATATCGCCATCAAAGTAGCATCTTTGGATTATATCGAGACCATCTATAGCCACAAATGATCCGGCAAAGCCTCTTTTTGATCAAGCCCAATGCTGTGGCTGAAGGGCATGTGGGGGATATCATCAGCATCGTGGAGCGTGAGCATTTTCGGATCAAAGCCATGCGCATGTTTCGCTTTGACAAAGAGCTTTCCGCGTTGTTTTACAAAGACCATCTGAACAAGGAGTTCTATCCTCGACTTGAGAGCTTCATGTGCTCAGGAGATACTGTTGCCATGATCCTGGAAAAGGAAAATGCCATTCATGATCTGCGAGAGCTCATGGGAGATGTGGTTCCAGAAAAAAGAAAGCCGGGAAGCATCCGAGCACTTTATGGTAAGGGGATCACCGACAATGGCGCTCATGCCTCGGATTGCGAGCAAAGTGCAGTTAGGGAGATCAAGGTACTCTTTGGTAAGAATATATAGCAAACCGGTTTTTGAACCTCTGCGCCGTGCTCATTTAAGAGCAATCCAAAAACCGGTTATTTTAATGAATCAAATCTTAAACAAATACAATCCTGGTGGACTTTAGATACTTCTTTTCCAGCACATTGCAGAATTGCTTCATGAGATTGCGTCTGATCTCCAGATCCTTTGGCAAAGCCGGATCTTGATGGGCGTCATTGATCTTCGTGCCCACCACCACCTCGATGATGTCGCTATCCAAAAGTATATCCAATAGGCGTTTGACCGCGTTGTCCGGCATCTTGTCCCGATCTGTTTCGTCTTGTAGTGCTCGATAGCAGCGAGATAGAGTGATCGTTCCTTCGCAGACCAGATCAAAGCCTTTCATCTTGGCTGTGGGCGGTATCTCAGAACTGGAGCGGATCTCCTTGAGATTGACCTCCATGGGCAGATTTAACTCACGAGAGATGATGGCGGCAGTGGTCCCTCCAGAGATGATCTTTCTGCCGGGAAAATCGCGGATCAATTCCGCCATGAGAGTGTCATGTTCCTTCTTGTAGGGAGGTCCTGTGACCAGCATCGTGCGGCGAGGATTGCGAAAATACAAGGAAGCGCAGCTGATGTCATCAGCCGCTTTGTTGCCATCATATTCACGGGCTTTTTGTGCGACTCTTTTGCAGAGATCTCCCGCCGAAATCTTGGGATCTTCACCAAGAACCTTCTCCAGATAGCTTTCTACACCGCTTTCCTTCCAGCCCAAGGGAAGATGAGGCAATCCCATCCCGGATTGGCTAACTCCATCCGAATAGTAGAAGATCCGATCTCCGGGCAATAGCTGTATCTCTGAGTAATATAGATTGCTTTTGCGGAAGGTCTTGATGGGAATCTCTTGTTTGGGCACATCAATTATCCTCCCCTCCCGAAGAAGGGCGTAGAAAGGATTGTCGTGTTCGACGATGCGAATCTTGCCGTCGTAGCAAGCATCAAGGATCGTGAAAGTGCTATAGCCTATCTGCCGATGGGAGCAGACGGGGAGGGTCTCCAAGATGATCTCAGCAGCTTTCTTGATGTCGATGTTTGAAGACATAAAGCTCGCTGCCATTGTGGTGGTCAAAGTGGCAAGCACGCTGGCTTTGATCCCACTGCCCAAGCCATCGGCAAGGACACAGATGATACCATGTTCTGTCTTGATGCTATGGAAGCTGTCACCACAGGAATAGTAGCCGTCTTTGCAATATTGGAAATGATCGGCTTCCAGGAAGTATCCGTCCATGGCTTAATCCTTATTTGAGAAGCTTTGGATGATCGAGGATAAGAGCACTTCGCTATCCGCAGCATTCTCACCCAAAAGGAAGGCTATCTGCTGCACGGTAGTCAGGTTCTTGCGCATTACCTCATCGGCTTTTTGGATGATCTGTTCGCGCTGAATCACCGGTTCCGTGATGTCTTGCAGGATGCCACCTAAGACGAGATGCTTTTGGATCGAGAACAGGGTGAGACGGATGATGCGTCCGTTGCGACGAATGTCCTGCACCTTCACCTCGGTTCCTTCTTCGATCGCCTTGGCAAAGAGGTCATGAAAGTCAATAAGGCGTTCCAAATATGCACCTTCAAGATCAGGATCCGCTTCTGACACGATGCTGGCATCGCCTCCGATGATCTCGATGAAACGGTTGTTTGACTCAATGATTTTGAGGTTTTCATCTACAATCACCACTCCCGAGGGCATTGCTTTGATGAGAGCAGCTGCTTTGTTTTGAGCGAGTTTGCGCAGATAGGATACACACATCGCAGGCTCTGCCTTTTCCTCTATCAGAGCACAGGCAAACTCCTTGCAGGTGTCGTATCCACAGCCGCCACAATTGAGCTCGTCTTCACTACGCTTTTTACCGATCTTTAAGAGAGCAGCAGCGATCTCAGCCTTTGTGTGGTCGCCTTTCTTGATCTCCCGATTGCGAAAACCTGCATCGATCCGGAAGCGCTCCGTATCGCGCTCTTTGGGTGCGGGAGGAGTGTCTGTCTGAACTTTGTAGCGCTTGCGGGCAATGGAGCCGCGCTTGCTCACTCCGGGGCCGTTGACACATCCGCCCAAGCAGGCAAGAGTTTCTAGGAAAACAGGGTGTTCGGGACGATCAGTATCGATTTCTTCAAAAGCCTCGATGATCTCATCTACTCCGGAAAAGGTCATGAAGATCGTGTCTTCCGGCACTCCGCAGTAGCGAATCCCGTCTATCATGCCGCCATCGATGGGATAGAGCCCGCCTTCCTCAGCGGAATATGGCACAAAACCGGTTTCCGGCTTGAGCGTGTCCCAATCTATGGTGCTGAGGTTGAACCAACGCCTCAGATCAGCAAAAGTGAGCGCAACATCAAAGTGACTCTCACTCTCGTTCTTCTTTGCAACACAGGGTCCTATGAAGACGATCCCGACATCATCACCATAGTGCTTTCTCAAAAGCTTGCTATGAGCTTGAAGAGGTGATAACACAGGGGTGATAAACCTCACCAAATGGGGATAATATTGCTCGATGAGGTGGATCACGCTCGGACAAGCAGAGGAGATCAAGAGGGGCTTGTCCTCTTCGCGCAGCATCTGAGCGCAGGCAGAAGAAACTACCTGCGCTCCCAATGCTGTCTCCGATACACCGGCAAAGCCCAAGCTCATGATCGCTGCTATCAGTTTGCTCTCTTTCATGCCGCTGAATTCCGTCCGAAAGGTCGGAGCTAAAGACACATAGACTTGTTTCTTGGCTTTTAGCAAGTCCATGGCCGGGCGTAGATCATCCCGGATCTTTTTGGCTCCCACCGGACAGACTTCAGTGCATCGTCCACAGAGGATGCAGGCTTCAGGCATGACCTGAGCACTGCCATCGATCACGCGGATAGCCTTGACCGGGCATTCGCGCACACATTTGTAGCAATCCTGACACTGGGTCTTTTCGGTGTATATCGGTTTATTCATAGTTCTATCAGTTCCTTGGTCAATATCTCCGGCAGATTCTCACTTTTCACTTCGTGATACTCAGTGCCATTGATAGAGAGGTTTGGCCCTTTGTGACACTGCCCCATGCAGAGTGAACCCTGGATGTGGACAGTGTCACTGATTCCATGATTGCGCAGGAATTCTTCAATAATGCGGAGGTTTTCCCGGTTTTCCCGAGCAAAACAAGAGCTTCCCATGCAGATCAATATCTTTATCATTGTTCTCTTCTTGCAGCTTCTTTGCTGATGATATCCTTGATTTCGTCGAGCTTAGCGTGATGGAAGACTTGGTCTCCAATCTTCACGTTCGGGCCCTTGTCGCACTTTTCCGAGCAGAATGTTGCGGCGATGTCAAAGCGAGTGCCCCAAGCGTTTTCTTCCACGAGTTGAAGTGTCTTGGCAAGGATGTCCTGAGATCCTCTGAGATAGCAGGATGTGCCCACGCAGACCCGGATCTTGCAGCGATCTTCAGAGCCTTCACCCGAGAAGGAAAGCTCGTTGTCGTCGATTCTTTTACGATGCCTGTAGGCGGTGTGCAAGAGATCGTGAGCTTTGTGGCTATTTGGCTTCTCCAGAAGAGTCTCATAGAGCTCAGAGATGAAAGGATTGTCTTGAGCACGATGCATCGGCATGGTCTTGTCGACGTGATAAAGCGAGGTCGTGCGGGTCTTGCGTTTGTGGGAGTCGATTACGATGGGCTGCCCTGCTCCGCCTGTGCAACCACCCGGGCATGCCATTACTTCGACGATATCATACTGGGCTTCGCCACTTACGATCTTATCGCAGAGCTCTTGGGCGTTTTTCAGACCATGTACTACAGCCATCTTCAGATTGCCGTCTGCCAATGTAGCTTCTCGCAATCCGGATTCTCCGCGCACTTCCTGAAGGACGATGTTTTCCGGCACGGGGATGCTAAACTTGTCTGCTGCATAACGCAGAACAGCTTCGGATACGCCACCGCTGTTGCCAAAGATCATTCCTGCTCCGGTGGCAAATCCCATCGGCAGATCCATGGATTCCGGCTCTAGGGAATCAAAGTCGATTCCGGCTTCTTTGATCATCCGACCAAGCTCTTGAGTAGTGAGCACGATGTCCACATCAGGAGTCCCATCATGAGTAAATTCCGGACGTTTGCACTCATACTTCTTGGCTGTGCAAGGCATAATGGAAACCACCACTAGGTCTTTCTTGTCCACATTCAGTTCTTTGGGCAGGCGTTCTTTGGCAATCGCGCCAAACATCTGCTGAGGGGAGCGGCAGGATGATAGGTTCTCTAGAAGCTGAGGATAGCTCTGCTCGGCATACTTGACCCATCCCGGGCAGCATGACGTGAAGATCGGCAGCTTCTCGCCTTTGGACTTGCGAGCGATAAATTCATTTGCTTCCTCAACCACGGTGAGATCCGCAGCAAAAGCAGTGTCATAGACTTGGTCAAAACCGATGAGTCTGAGTGCCGCAACCATTTTGCCGGTAGTCAAATCATTTGCCGGCATGCCAAACATCTCGCCCAGGGCGACACGTACTGCCGGAGCGATCTGAGCGACAACCTTCTTTGAGGAGTCGTGTATGGCTTCCCAAGTTTGCGGGATGTGACTTCTGACCACGATGGCCCCAGTGGGGCAGACTGCTGCGCATTGACCGCAATTGATGCAATCCACATCCGCCAGACTCTTTCCATAGGCCGCCGCGACATTCACGTTTTGTCCGCGAGAAGCAAAATCGATGGCGCCGATGCCTTGGATCTCGGAGCAGAAGCGCACGCAGTCACCGCAGAGCACGCATTTATTAGGATCGCGCACGAGGCATTCGCTGCCCAGGTCCATGGGCTTGGGCTCTCTGGTTCTGCGGAAGCGCACTTTGTCGATGCTCAGACGGTTTGAAAGGTCACGAAGTTTACAATCATTTGCTCTGGAGCATTTTGGGCATTCCTGATCGTGATTTGCCAAAAGCATTTCCACGATGGTCTTGCGCAGTTTGAGGATCTGCTGTGTATGGGTCTTGATTCTCATTCCTTCAAACGGCTCGGTCGAGCAGGATGTCACCAATCCTCTGCCTTCTACTTCGACCATACACAGTCTGCAGGCTCCATAGAGGCTGAGATCGCTATGATAGCAGAAGGTCGGGATGTCGATATGGGCTTTTCTGGCAAGGGCAAGGATGTTTTTTTCATCCTCCCAGAGCACCGGACGATCGTTGATGTATATATATCTTTCCATTTTAAATCTCCTGATTAGCTGATGGCTTTGAATTTGCAGGTGCTGATGCAGGCTCCGCATTTGATGCAAAGCATGGGATCAATCACGTGGGTTTTCTTGACTTCACCGCTGATGGCTCCGACGGGGCAGACTCTTTTGCAAAGTGTGCATCCACGGCAGAGTTCGGGATCTATGCTGATCGGGGTGAGAGCTTTACAGGTCTTGGTCGGGCAATATTTTGCTTTCACGTGTGCTTCATATTCATCGGCAAAATAGCGCAGAGTGGAAAGCACGGGATTGGGAGCAGATTTGCCCAAACCACACAGGGATGTGATCTTGACAGCTTCGCCTGCTTCCTTGAGGAGTTCCAAGCTTTCTTCTGTGGCATCGCCTTTGGTGATGTCTTCGAGGATCTCAAGCATCTGCCGAGTTCCTTCACGGCATGGAACGCATTTTCCGCAGGATTCGTGTTGGGTGAAGGTCATGAAATAGCGAGCGGTTTCCACCATGCAAGTGCTATCATTCATGACGACCATTCCCCCGGAGCCGACCATTGCGCCGATCGATCCCAGAGAATCAAAATCCAGAGGCAGATCAAGATGTTCGCGAGTCAGGCATCCGCCTGAGGGACCGCCGATCTGCACTGCTTTGAACGCGTCGTTGTTGATCTTGCCATCTTTGTCCAAGACACCGCCGCCGATCTCAAACACGATCTCGCGGATGGTGGTGCCAAAAGGAACTTCGATAAGGCCTGTATTTGCAACGTGACCGGTGAGAGCAAAGGTCTTGGTTCCCGGTGATTTCTCGGTGCCGACCTTACGATAGTTTTCTGCGCCTTGCAGCATTACCACCGGCACCAATGCCAAAGTTTCGACGTTGTTAATAATCGTGGGTTTGCCAAAGAGTCCCTTCTGAGCAGGGAATGGCGGTTTGGGATTAGGCATGCCGCGCTTGCCTTCGATCGATGCCAGAAGTGCGGTTTCTTCACCACAGACAAATGCGCCGGCCCCTTCCATCACGTGGATGCGGAAGCTTTTTCCGCTGCCAAACACATCGTCGCCCAAGATGCCATAAGCTTCTGCCTTTTCGATGGCTGAGCGGATGCGGGAGCAAGCTAGCGGATATTCCATGCGAACATAGACATAGCCTTCATCAGCCCCGATAGCACGAGCAGCGATCATCATTCCTTCGATGACACTATGGGGATTGCCTTCCAAGATGGAACGATCCATAAATGCACCGGGGTCACCCTCGTCACCATTGCAGACCACATATTTCTTTTCATTATCTTCCCGACGTGCAAAGTCCCACTTCAGACCTGTGGAGAATCCGCCACCGCCACGACCACGCAAGCCACTATCTTGGAAAAGCTTGCAGATCTCTTCGGGGCTATATTTTGTGAAAGCATCGCGGGCAGCAAAGTAGCCGTCATGTGCGATGTATTCGCTGATATTCAGGGGATCCACATTGCCGCATTCCTTGAGGCCTGTGCGGCTCTGACGAGTGTAGAAGGGGATCTCATTGACGCCTTTATAAGCTTCGCCTGTCACGGGATCGTGATACAAAAGACGTTCTATTGTTTCATCTTTCTTGATCGATTTTGCCACTATCTCTTCGGCATCTTCGGGCTTCACGTGTCCATACATGATGCCATTGGGCTCGATGGTGACAAGTGGTCCCACTTGGCAAAAGCCCTGACATCCGCTGCCGACCATATATACGTCGTGATGCTTGTGTTCTTTGGAATCATCGCTTTTGAGGGCGACTGTCACTTCCAAACCTGCCAAAGCGATGGAATTCTTGAGCGCTTCATAAACTTTCATGGAGCCGTTTGCTATGCATCCGGTTCCGGCGCAGACCACGATTCTCTTGTCGCAGAGACCGCGTGCAGCGAGGTAGGAATCTCTGATTTGTTCCAAGTTAGGCATCTTCCTTCTCCTTCTCTTCGATCTTGGCAATGATATCAAGGGCTTGCTGGGGAGTGACTTGTCCATAGACTTCGTCATCCACTACCAGGACCGGTGCCAAACCACATGCTCCAAGACAGGACACTGTCTCAAAAGTATACATCATGTCATCGGTAGTGATCTTCTTGGCTGTTAGTTCCAGTTTGTCGCGGATAGCATCGATTACTGCTGAAGATCCACGCACGTGGCAAGCGGTGCCATCACACATCTTCAGAATGTGCTTTCCTTTTGCTTCCAAAGAAAAGTGACTGTAAAATGTGGCTACCCCATATAGACGGGCGGGAGATACTCCCAATGATGTAGCTATGAAAGTAAGAACTTCCTGCGGCAGAAAGCGATATTCTTCCTGAACTGCCTGCAAGATCGGAATGATCTTGGATTCGCTGCGATCGTAGCGATCCAGGATCTCGATTACCTTGTTAAAGCTGCGAGCGGCTGCGTATTCTGCACTCATTGTGACTCCTATTAGATGTATTTTTATTGTTTTCTATTATTTACTGTCTGATTGATGTTTTTGGATTAGTTCTTGGTATCGTCCAAACGCTCTGCTACTCGGCGAGATAAGACCGCCAAGGATGAGCTCATATCGACGTTTTCCACGATTATGTCTTCCGGGACATCCAATCGCTGTGGAGTAAAATTCCAAATTGCGATTACTCCGTTTGCGACCATCTTATCGGCAATATCTTGTGCTGCCTCAGCAGGAACCGCCAAGATCCCGATGTGCACATGTAAGCGGGAGAGAAGATTGGTAAACTTGTCCATAGAATGGATCTGAATCCCTTGATAATACGTTCCTGCTAAATCGGGATTGGAATCAAAGGCTGCAATGATCCGAAGCCCCTTCTTGGGTAGTTCAGAGTAACCCATCAAGGCTTTACCAAGATGTCCGACACCCACCAAAAAACAAGAAGAGATGTCATTCCAATTCAAGCACTGTTCGATGGCATGAATGAGGGCGTCTATGCGATGCCCGATCTTGGGAGTGCCGACCACTCCGGTAAACGACAGATCCTTGCGTACCTGAGTCATATGAACGTCAGTAAAAACTGCAATCTTGGTGGCAGACACCATCTTGAGGCCTGCTTTTTTAAAACGGTATAGTGCCTCGAGATATTTTGGCAGTCTTTTCAGTGTCAAAAGTGGCAGTGCGTCCATCGGTTCTCCTTTTTCATGTTATCTGAGTCGGCTTATTCGATCATCTGGAATCGATAAAATATTATTGACAATATCTGTCAAGACTTTTCTCCCTATTTTTATCGATACACAGGCTAGTGGTTTAAATATCAGTATTATATGGCTATCGTTGTTCGCATATTTCATCCAAATCGCGAGATCGAGGGGCTGGTGATAAAAGCGAATATTCATTGGAATGCTGCTAGTTCTGAGCCCGAATCAATCTAGACCAGCGGTTTTATTTTTATCTTCGATGTCGACTGGTTTACAGGTTTTTAACACAGAGCTGTAAGTCCTTATTTTCTCACCGCTTGCACGCCCGACCGGTGAGCGAGGGATGAGCAAGAGGTCAAGAGCCCTGCAAAACAGTGTCTTAGGCAGATGTTTATGGGTCAATCTTTCGCAAGTGCAAAGCGGATTTCCTGACCGGGAAAGAAATATCTTGCCAAGCTACAGGAAAAAAAATTGGCTGCATTAGTGAGAACATCCTAAGAGTTCTGTCACTTCAGGCTTAAAGTCGATTTAATGAAGCATCTAAAGGTTGGCCTGACATCGTGAAAACCGTTACAAAGGAAAGATTATGGCAGAAGAAACAAAAAAGATTCAGATCAGGATCAAGAAAGCCTCAGGGGAGCTTGAAAGCTTTGACCCGCAGAAACTTATAGCTTCCCTAAGGAACTCAGGGGCGCAAGAAGACGCCATTGATGAGATCGTGAAAGACATCACTGAGTGGGTTTACGACGGGGTAAGCACGCGTAAGCTATATTCGCGAGCATACAGTTTGCTCAATCGGATCAGCAAGTCAGGAGCCATGCTATATCGCTTGAAAAAGGCGATCATAGATCTTGGCCCGAGTGGATATCCTTTTGAACATTTTGTTGGTGAGATTTTTCGGCGTCGCGGCTATGAGGTCGAAGTGAGCAAGATCGTCCAGGGCGCTTCCATCACTCATGAGATGGACGTCCTGGCTTACCGTGACGATCTGCAGATCTTGGCAGAGTGTAAGTTTACGGTAAATCAAGGAAATAGCGTCAGCATCCAGGTGCCACTCTATGTAAATTCCCGTGTGCAGGACATCGCCGAGAAGTGGCGCGAGCAAGGAAGGTATCGTGATATCCGTTTTGAGGCATGGATCGTGACGAATTCACGCTTTTCACCGGATTCTGTGCAATATAGCAAGAGCAAAGGGATCCGCCTAATGGGATGGGATTATCCCGGTGAGGATGCCCTCAAGAGAGTCGTCGAAAGAGAGAAAATCTTTCCGATCACGATCTTAAGTAAGCTTAACAAGGCTGAGAAACGTGCCTTGATTGAGGCCTCTGTGGTCACTTGCGCGCAGTTGCTTGGCGAAACTTGGAGATTGGATAAAATGGGCTTGCCCACACGAAAAAAGCGTCAAGTTATCGAAGAATTGGAGGCACTAGACAAAGTCTGATGAGCCGGGCGGCATTGCTCTTATCAAAAAAATCATTGACGGAATCTGAAATCAAAAAAAGCTTGAAAGAAATAACAGATATATAGGGGTTATCATGAGATTTGCCATAGAAAAGAAAGAACTCTTATCAAGCGTTCAGCACTTGGTGAGCGTAGCGCCAGCCAAAAATGCCTCTCCAATTCTCACAAATTATCTGATTCATGCCGATCAAGAAAGCGGCATGGTATCTATCACCACGTCTGATTTGGATATCACTGTTGTAGTGAAATTTGCGGCTGCAGTGAGTGAAGGCGGCACGATCGCTGTGTCTGCTCGGCATTTTAATGAAATCATAAACTTCATGCCGGATGCGATCATCAGTTTCTGGCGTCATGATGAACTACTTATGATCCAATGCAAGAAGATAGATTTTAATCTGTTGATAGCCGACCACACTCTCTTCCCGTTGGTTCCGGAAGTTAAGCTGGACAAGGCCTTGAAGCTGGATGCCAAGCTGTTTGATCGGATGATCTCAAAGACTCACTTTGCAGTATCCACCGATGTCAATCGTGCGGTTCTCACCGGAGTCTGTTGGAAGATCTATTCTGATATGCATCTGATGGCAGCGACCGATGGACGCAAAGTCGCGGAGATCAAGGTCAAGGACAGCATACTCACAAAAGATCAGGGGGCAGAGGATGCCGGCTCCGGGATTCCCTTGGAGGCAGACGCATCTGAGACTAGTCTGGAGAAGATCATCCCCGTGAAGACCCTTGCTTTTTTGCAGAAGGTCTTTGACAGCAGTGCCAAGGATCTGCAGGTGCTTATCGAGCATAGTAAGGTGATCTTCTCATATGACAAATACTTGGTGATATCTCAAGTCTTGGAGCACAAGTATCCGGAATATCAGAAGGCATTTGTAACTAGTCTTCAGAACCAATTTGTGATCGACAAAGAGACTCTCAGAAATGCAATTCGCCGTGTAGCTTTGGTGGCTCCGGATGAGAATCTTCGGATCCGCTTTGAGCTGGATAGCGAGAGCTTTGAGGTGAATACATCAAATAGAGACACCGGAGATGCCAAAGAAAATCTCGAAGACTATAGCTTCCAGGGCAGTCATACTGGGGTCTCATTTAACTATCGCTATATGCTCAGCATCATTGATGCGATCGATACTCAGAAGGTGGTCATCAAGCTTGGAACATCCAAAGATCCGATGATGATCTTCAACGAAAAGAACCAGGAAAACGAAGAAGTCACTTTCCTTTTGATGCCTCTTCGCTCGTAAACACGAAGATTGAAGTTAAACAGTATCGAGCTGCGCGGTTTCCGTTCTTATCCAAAGCGCAGCTTTGATTTTGATCAAGCGGGAAACTTGCTAATCGGAGCCAATGGCAGCGGCAAGACCAATCTCTTGGAAGCCATAGCCTATACCTCCATCGGCAAATCCATCCGCTACCATTCGGATCAGGAATTGGTGCAGCTTGGTGCATCGGCTTTTGCCCTGACGGGGCACTATCAGACGGATCACAAGAGCATGCTCAAAGTGCAGCTGGCCTACGATTCCAAGCGCAAGATCCTGAAGATCAATGATGAGCTTATGAGGCAGCTCAGCGAGCTCTTTGCTAGGGTCAAAGTCATCTACTGTGCACCGGATGATATCGGTTTGATCAATGGATCTCCCCGCTTGCGGCGGCAATATTTTGACATGGCGATTTCCCAGATCTTCCCTGCATATCTGGGTATACTCAGGAACTATCTGCATGTGGTAGATCAACGCAATCGTCTTCTGAAGACTAGCTATCTGAAAGAGGAAAAGCGGGTCTGGGATCTCAGGTTTGTCGAGGCCATGCATGCCCTTTATCCCTATCGCAAAAGCTATCTGAAGCTGCTGAATGCGGAGTTGGAACAGTCTTTTGCGAATTTGTCTGGGGACTTCCTGGGAGTGCAGGTACGCTATCTGGGAGTCATTTCGGATGCTCTTAATCAAGATATGGATTCTCTCAAGGCATATGTCGAGGCGATTGAGAACAAAGAAGGGCTCTGGCAAAGATGTCTATGTGGGGCTCATTTGGATGATTTTGCTTTCGATCTGGATGGCAATAGCATGCGGGCATTTGCGTCGCAAGGGCAGAAGCGCATCGCAGTCATCATCTTGAAGCTGATCCAAGCAGGACTAGTCAGAAGCCAGACAGGGATCAAGCCAATCCTTCTGTATGACGATATCTTTGCTGAGCTTGATCATCGCCACAGCGAACGCATCAGGGAGCTCAGCTCGAGGGATTATCAGATCTTCGTAGCAAGCCCCAAAGAAGATATCCGGAATATCTGGGACTCAATGAAAGTCATCAGATTGGGAGACAGCGCGTGAAACTAAGTAAACAGATCATGGGCTGGATGATGTATGACTTCGCAAATTCAGCTTTTACAACTATCATCGTGACCGTCGTCTATAGCGTATACTTCGTCAATACGGTCGTAGGAGGAGACGCCGGATTGGGGGAGATGCTGTGGGGAAGAGCTATCGGCATCTCGATGACGATGGTTGCGCTCTCCGCTCCGATCTTTGGAGCTGTAGCGGATTATTCTCGGTCGAAGAAGAAGTTCCTTTTTATCAATTGTTATCTCACGGTGATCTTCACGGCATTGTTATACTTTGTGGGAGAAGGGCAGATTTCTCGGGGGATGATCTTCTTCATAATAGCAAACTTTGGATTTAATAGCGCAAACGTCTTCTATGACGCCTTTCTGCCTGAGATAACGACACATGAAAACATCGGTAAGGTCTCAGGATTTGGATGGGCTCTGGGCTATGTGGGAGGGCTTTTGGCATTGGTGGTCTCACTAGTGATCATCAATAACACCGATGTGCGTTGGGTTTTCCCAATGATATCCTTTCATTTCTTTGTCTTTAGTCTGTTTACCTTCTTCTGGCTCAAGGAAGTGCAGCGTCCATCAAAGAGAACAAACTATATCAAGACGGCTTATCGGCGAGTCTATAGTTCTCTGATCAACATTCGGCACTATCCCCAGCTTCTTAAGTTCTTGATGAGCTATTTTGTGTACAACGACGCCATCACTACGGTGATAGTCTTTGCTTCGATCTACGGCATCCAACGCTTTGGGATGAACACACAGGACATGCTGATATACTTTATATTGGCGCAGTTTACCTCGATCTTGGGAGCAGCAGTCTTTGGATGGCTCACCGACAAAAAGGGAGTCAAGCTCTCGCTTTCAATCTCACTGATGATCTGGATAGTGGTTGTGTTTTGGGCGTACTTCTGTGGATCGGCGTTTGAGTACTATTTTGTAGGATTGACCGCCGGGCTTGCCATCGGAAGCAGCCAATCAAACAGTCGCACCATGCTTTCCATGCTCACTCCGAAAGATCGGCAAGCGGAGTTCTTTGGATTTTATACCTTGACAGGTAGGCTGTCCTCTATAATTGGACCTATACTATATGGATGGATTGCACACAAAACCGGAAACATCCGCTACTCAATATTGTCGTTGTTTATATTCTTTTTAGCAGGTTGGATCGCACTGCACTTTGTTGACCCCAAAAAGGGGATTGCTGATGCAGCAAGATCCATCACCAACAACACCTGATGGAGGAAACCATGAAAAGATCACTAATAATACTATTCGTTCTTGCCGCTTTGGGCGCTGCCCTGCTTCTTGGCGGCTGTGGAGAGAAAAAGCCTACCCTCTACATTTTTAACTGGAGTGACTATATCGATCCCGATTTGTTAAGGGAGTTTGAGCAGGAAAACAACTGCCGAATCCGCTATAGCACCTTTGATTCCAATGAGAACATGCTCACCAAAGTGAAGAGCTCCACCCAATCCTTTGACATCCTTTTCCCGAGTGGAGATCATGTGACCATTCTCAATGAGTTGGGACTCCTTGAAGAACTGGATAAGAGCAAGCTGTCAAATTATGCAAATCTTGACGCCGGTCTGATGAAGATGGCCACGTCCTTTGATCCCGGCAATCGCTATGCCATCCCTTATGCATGGGGTCTTACCGGGCTTCTGTACAACAAATCATATGTTCCTGAAGAGATAGTCGCCCCCGGTGGTTGGAACATCTTAGGTGATTCTTTCTTTGATGGAAAGAACAAAATCACGATGCTCGATGACGCTCGTGAAGTGATCGGTGCTGCCCTTATCTTTAGCGGATACTCGGTCAATGACACCTCTTTGGAAGCTCTTGATGCCGCGCACAATGTTTTGAAGGTTTGGGATCGTAATATCACTCAGTTTGATAGCGATTCTTACAAGAACGAAGTGCAAGATGGCACCACGTGGCTCGCTCAGGCCTACAATGGCGATGCTGTACAGCTCATGCAGACCAATCCTGATCTCGGTTTCATCCTTCCCAAGGAAGGTGCGGCCATGTGGATGGACAATATGGTCATGCTCAAGTCCGCACAAGAGAAAGAGCTGGCATACAAATTCATCGATTTCCTTTTGGATGCTGAAGTGTCCATGCGAAACTCCGATTACACCATGTATCCCACCCCGAATGAAGCAGCAATGCAGATGATGGGCGAAGAATTTATTCAAAACAAGATCATCAACCCCGACGATGAATATCTTGAGAAATGCTATATGATTGACTATCTGGGCGATGCCATCCGCAGTCTCGACCGGATCTACGAAGCCATTAAGATGAACTAAAGGACAATAAATGGACAATCTCGGTTCATTGGCACGCAGCCACTACAGCACCGATCTGAATCAAACGGATCTGAACACTCCCGTCACGGTCATGGGATGGGTACACCGTCGCAGAGACTTAGGTGGATTGATCTTCATCGACCTCAGAGACGTAAAAGGTCTCATCCAGATAGTGATACACCCCGAGCAGAAGGATATCTTCGCGGTCGCGGAAAGGGTTCGCAATGAATATGTGATCGCTGTGACCGGTATACTCTCAGAGAGGACGGAAGGCAATGTCAACCCAAACATGCCCACAGGCAAGTGGGAGATCTTGGCAAGAAGCTTTTATATGCTCAATGACACACCGCCACTACCGATTCAGATAGACGGTACAGCCATGGCAGATGAAGATCTGAGGCTGAGCTATCGATATCTGGATCTCAGGCGTCCGCGTCTTCAGAAGATCCTGATCACTCGTGCCAAGGTAAGCTCTTTGATGCGTCGCTTTTTGGATGCAGAGGGCTTCTATGAGATTGAGACTCCGATGCTTATGAAGAGCACTCCTGAGGGCGCCAGAGACTATCTGGTGCCTAGCAGGGTGCATCCCGGTAAGTTCTATGCTTTGCCACAAAGTCCGCAGATCTTCAAGCAACTCCTGATGATCTCCGGTTTTGACCGCTACTATCAGATAGCGCGCTGCTTCCGTGATGAAGATCTCCGAGCGGATCGACAGCCTGAGTTTACACAACTCGACATTGAGCTTTCATTTGCGACCCAAGAACAGATCTTTGATCTCCTGGAGCGCTTGATGCAGACCATCTTCTCTGAGATCAAGGGTATTGAACTGGCTTTGCCTTTTCCAAGATTGTCTTATCAAGAGGCAATGGACCGCTTTGGATGCGACAAACCTGATCTCAGATTTGCTATGGAGATCAAAGACCTTTCTCAGATTCTCAAAGATAGCGATTTTCAGGTCTTTAAGGGCTGTCTCGCTTCAGGGGGCGTGATCAAGGCGCTTTGTGTGCCCCAAGCAGCGAGTTTTTCTCGCAAACAGCAAGATGCTTTGGTGGAATTTGCCAAGCATCTGGGCGGCAAGGGAGTAGCCTTTGCGAAGATGGGTGAGAGCTCTCTGGAAGCAGGAATCTCGAAGTTTCTCTCAGATGCCGAATCCTCCGCCATCATCGCCGCCACTGATGCCCGGCCCGGGGATCTCTTGGCGATCGTAGCAGATGATTATGCCACCAGCTCCAAGGTCTTGGCAGGGCTTAGAAACCATCTCGCTGCAGAGCTGAAGCTATATGACCCCGCTGATCTCGCTTTTTGCTGGATTGTGGATTTCCCGCTCTTCATGCAGAGTGAAGATGGGGAAGGCTGGGAGCCCGCGCACCATATGTTTAGCTTACCCAAGGAGGAGCATATCCCGTGGTTGGATGATCCGACAAAGATCGGCGAGATCCGGGGACAGCTCTACGACATGGTCGTAAACGGGATGGAGCTTTCCAGCGGCAGCATCCGTTGCCATCGCTATGACATCCAGAGGAAGATCTTCGATGTGCTTGGCTTTTCCGAAGTTGAGCTTGAGAAGAGATTTGGATTTTTCCTAGAGGCGCTGAAGTATGGCGCGCCTCCCCATGGCGGCATTGCTCCGGGCTTGGATCGTCTTATCATGATCCTCTGTGAAGCGGATTCCATCCGCGACGTTATCGCATTCCCAAAGACCCTCAGAGCCACTGATCTGATGAATCAGGCACCTTCGGAAGTTGATGAGCAACAATGGAAAGAGCTACATCTGAAACCAAGCGAATAATCACTTTGAGCAGCGGTAAATCCCGGGGGTCCAATCTGCTGGCGATTTACCGCTATTTCTTGGACAATCAGATCCCGATAGAGATTGCCACAGCGGTGTTTACCAATGGCAAATCTCCCGCCTGCATCAGCTGTAATGATCTGGACATCCCCACTCAGATAATCTCCGCCAGAGACATCTCCCTGTTTGAGATGAAGCTTCGGCAACTGGTGATCTCAGAACAAGCCGATCTCATTGCTCTATGCGGATTTATGCGTCTTATTACTGCAGAATTTCTGGACTCCATCCAGATCCCCGTGCTAAACATCCATCCCGCCCTGTTACCCAAGTATGGCGGACATAAGATGTATGGCATGGCTGTACACGAGGCAGTCTTTGCTGCCGGCGAAAAGGTCTCCGGTGCCACGATCCACCGAGTGGACGGCATCTATGATCATGGTGAGATATTGGCCCAAAAAAAGGTGGATATCTCCCACTGCGCCAGCCCTGATGAGATCGCCGGGGAAGTGCTGAAGATTGAACACGAGATCTATGCAAAAACCATCGCCCATGTGCTCCAAAAAAACTAAGCTCGCGATCGCCACACTCGGCTGCAAAACCAATTTCTTCGAATCCGCAGGCATCATCGAGGGCTTTGAGGATTGTGAATTAGTTGATTTTCAGGACAATGCCGATATCTATATCATCAATAGCTGCACGGTCACAAATCGCACGGATTACAAAAGCCGGAACCTCATCCGCAAAGCACTGGCAAAGAAAGAGCTAAACCCCGATGTAAAGATCGTCGTCACGGGCTGTTTTGCGCAGAGATCTCAAGAAGAAATCGCCATAATGGGCGAGATTGACTTCATCATCGACAATCAATCAAAGCTGGATATTGCCGAAATCTTGCGCGGCAAAGAGCACGAATTTTGTGACATCATGGAGGCCAAGGACTTTGCCTTCAAGCCGGTCAGAAACATGCTGGATCACACCAGAGCTTTTCAAAAGATCCAGGATGGTTGCGATTTCTTTTGCAAATACTGCGCCGTTCCCTATGCTCGCGGGCACAGCCGTTCTGCACATTATGAGGATGTCATTAGTCAAGCTAAGATATTTGTAAAACAAGGCTTTAGAGAGATCGTTTTGGGAGGAGTCAATCTGGGATTGTATCGTGATAAAGACAAAAATCTGGCAGAGGTCGTATCCTCCATGTCTGAGATAGAGGGTCTGGATCTGATCAGGATCTCATCCATCGAGCCTCAATTGCTAAGCGGCGAGATGCTGAAGCTTTTGGCTGAGTCTCCAAAGCTTTGCCCGCATTTTCACATTCCCTTACAGAGCGGCAGCGACACCATCCTCAGAAGCATGGGAAGACGCTATGACACTGCTCTGGTGAGCAGATTGGTCGATGATATCCTCAGCCGGATACCCCATGCCGCGATCGGTTTTGACGTGATCTGCGGATTCCCGGGTGAAACCGAAGAGCTCTTTGAGGAAACACGCAAGTATCTGGAATCCTTAGCTATAACCTATATGCATGTCTTCTCCTATTCACCCCGAAAGGGCACTGTTGCCGCGAGCCTGCCAGATCAGCTGCCAAATTCCGTGAAATCCGCCAGAACATCAATTCTTAGCGCAGTTTCCGATCAAAAGAAGAAAAACTACAAAGAGCTACTTTTACGCCTCAACCCAATCCTGCGAGGTGTGATTGAAAAAAGTGATAACGTGCAAAGCGAGAGCCTCAGCGATCATTTCCTGCGAGTTAGGATCGATAAGCCAATCTCAATCGGATCGATCTTCGAAGAAAGAGCCGATAAATGCCATTTTCTGCTCTAACATAGCTCTCTAAGTGCTTGAAAAATAGGGACTCCTCATCCCTTGCTCACCTCTCGCTCACCGGTCGAGCGTGCAAGCGGTGAGAAAATAAGGACTTACGGCTTTTAGATATTTGCTGCAAAACCACGTAGTGACGAAGGCAAATCTTTCTGATTTTGATGCTTCAAGTCGCTTGCTTTGCGTGAGTAGACTATATATCTACAGGACTATCTATTTGACTCGGATGATGCTTTGAGCTTGGGAAGCTCATCGGAGTATCCGCCATAGCTAATCTTTCCATAATTCCCCTCAGGATCAGCTTTCTGCTTTTTTGCCTTGACATCTAATGCCCCCCATTTTGTTTTACTCAGGGGTAAGGGAGAAACAGATGCACGACTTAATCGCTTTGTTAAGAGGATATCGAAACCGGATCAATCTGGGAATAGCCATCAGAGCTATCGTACACAGTGCGTTGCTCTTTGGTTGCGGCCTGCATCTGTATTTTGTCCTCTGGCTGATTCTCGGAGCCCATTCTCCCGCATTGCTTTATGCAAATATTGCCATTCGTGCGGCACTGGCATTGGTGATCATCTATGTTATCTGGAAAGGCTTTCGGGATTTGTGGGATTATCACAAGCTCAGTCGATATCTGGACAATGCTCATGGCGCTGGCGACGATCTCTTTCAAAACGCATTGGAGCTATCTGACAAAGATCCAAAGAGTCGGATCAGCAAAGCGCTTGTGTCGGAATCTATCTTGCGTATGGGTGAAAATAGCTATCCGATCCCCAAAGCATTTTCTCGTTTTAAGATAATCATCATCCTGCTGGTAGCCCTTGCCTTGATCAGCTTTTGGTATTTCTTCCGAGTGGATTTTGGGGCTGCATTCAGGCAATTTTACAGCAACCGAGCCCCAATAATCGTGTATAACGAGGAAGTGCTGTTAAGCCCCGGAAACATATCTATCGGCAAGAATCAGGAACTCACGATAAGGGTCGAAGATCCTGATCCGAGACTGGACTATAGGCTCTTTTATCGGATCGGTGAAAACTGGCGAGAGCTGGGTCTGAAGGACAATAGCTATAGCTTTTCCAGGCTGGAAAACAGCATCGAATACTATGCAGAAAACAGCTTTAGTCAGAGCCCGATCTACCGAATCGAGGTGCTCGACGAGCCGATCGTGCGGAGATGGGAGATAGGCTATCAATATCCTTCCTACACCCGACTTGAAGCTTTTACAGACAGCATGAGCTATGGCAATATTGAAGCTTATTCCGGCACCAGCGTGACCTTGAGAATACAGAGTAACGTAGCCCTTGAAAGTGCCGCGATGGTCTTCTCCGATGCCAGCCGACGTGAGCTTAGCCGGATCGAGGACACGGATTTTGTGACTCAGTTTACCGTCACCGAGCCCGGACAGTGGCACATGAGCTTGATCGATGAGCTGGGGCGTGGCTCGCGTCCAGAGCCCAAGCAGATCCGCATTCTTCCGGATGAGGCACCTCAGATTCGCCTCCTCTTTCCCGGTGAGGATGTTACGCTCAATCAAAATCTTATCCTACCATTGATCATATCTGCTGATGACGATTTTGGCTTGGCAAATGCCAGTCTGCACTATCAGATCAATCAGCGAGAAAGTGAATCCATCGAGATTCAGAGCATCATCACAAATAGGATCTTTAATACTGATTACCTCTGGGATATGCAGTCTTTGGATCTTTTCCCGGGGGATGTGGTCACATATTGGGCTGAGATCTATGACAATGCCCCGATTCCGCAGAAGGGGCAAAGTTCTCGCTTTCGGGCTCGCTTCCCGTCCATAGAAGAGATCTATGCTGAGATCGAGAGCCAGGAAGATCAGCGCAAAGAGGATCTTGCCGAAAATCTGGATAAAAGCAGAAAGCTGCAGGAAGAGTTTGAACAAAAACGCAGGGAGCTGTTGAAGAATCCGGAGCTGGAATGGGAAGATCAAAAACATCTTGAAGACATGCTTCAACAGCAAGAAGATCTGGCGCAGGATGTCGAAAACATCGCTCAAAACTATCAAGAATTGATCTCCAAGATGCAGGCAAACAGCACACTTTCCCGGGAAACCTTAGAAAAGATGATGAAGATCCAAGAGCTTATGCAGGAGATCGCAAATGACGATCTCTTTGATGCCTTGCGTCAAATGGAAGACGCCATGCAGAACGTAAACGCGGAAGAGCTGCGTAAAGCAATGGAGAACTTCCAGTTTTCAATGGAGGATTTTGCCAAAAAGATAGAGCAGACTCTGGCGCTTTTGGAAAGCATCAAAAATGAACAAGCTATGCAAAAAGCTCTGCAGATCTCCCAAGAGATTGAGAAGATGCAGAATGCTCTGAGCCAAAAAACTCCAGAGGCAGAAAACGACCATCTCAAACTGGCGGATGAGCAGGGGCAGATTCAGGATAAATATAAGAATCTCGAAGAAGAACTCTATGCCCTGAAAGATCAACTCGAGGGAAATCCCGATGTCAAACGCAGCCTGGAAGAACTGCTGGATGAGATGCAGAAAAACGCTGCTGATCAAGACATGCAGCGCAGTCAGAAAGCACTTGAAGGAAACGATCGCTCGTCATCTTCCCAAGCTCAGCAAGAAGCTATGCAAAAGCTGCGCAATTTCACCCTAAAGCTGGGTGAAATGAAAGAATCCATGAGCTCAGGCTCACAGTCTGACGTGATGAATGCAGTCGAGAGAGCGATCCGAGAGCTGCTCATCTTCTCCAAGAAACATGAAGAAACCAAGGCACGATATGAGGCAGATCCATATCCGATCTTGCCTGATCTCATTGCATCCTATGAGGGAGTGCAACTGTCTCTGAATAAACTCTTTAGCAAGCCACAAGTGAGTATGATCCTGCCGCCCAAGTTTTATCAAGATACCAGCGATACCCAAAGACACTATCGTGAGATCTTTAGCATTCTCGGTCAGGCTCGCCCTCCTCGGATAGATCGTGATTTGCAAGGTATCCAACGAGGACTGAACCTGATGGCATATGACCTGATGATGGCAATGCAAAATAGCTCTTCCGGCGGCGGCGGCGGCGGGGGAATGGAATCCCTGATGCAAATGCTCGAACAGATGGGGCAGGAGCAGATGGCGATGAATATGCTCACCGAACAGCTGATGATGCAGATGCAATCACAAGGAGGGCGGATGGATGCCGCCATGCAAGATCAGGTGCAAAAGCTTGCTACAGATCAGGAGCGTCTTGCTGAGAATCTCAAGCGCGCTCTGCAAAACGATCCCGAAGCTCAGAAACAAGGAAATGCTCTAAGGCAGATCATCGAAGAGGCAGAAGCCGTGGCAAGGAATCTGCGGCAAAACCGGTTTAGCCCGGAGTTGATGAAGCAGCAGGAGAATATCCTCAGCAGACTTCTAGACGCTCAGAGGTCCATCACCAAGCGCGATACCAGCGAACGGCGGCGCGCTCAGACCGGATCCGGCTTGCCTTCAGATGCGCCGTCTACCGGTTTGGATTATGACAGCTTACGCCGAGCAATGATACATGACGAGGGGTTTAAAAACTATCCCAGGGAGTATCAGCAACTGATCATGGAATATCTCAAGCTACTGCAGGAAGGAGAATAAGCATGCATAGAGCGATCCTGATCCTCATTCTTCTCTGTCTTGTAAGCGCAATTTTCGCTCAGTATGACGAGCGTCAGATCTTGATGCAACAGGCAAATCAACACCTTGTCAGGCGGGAGTATCATCAAGCTGAAAGCATCTTTTTGCAGATGCTACAGAAGGATCCCACAGATCTAAATGCGATCATGCAACTTATGCAGATCTATCTGAATATATCCGCTACTGACAAAGCTGAAGATCTCCTACGAGACTATCAGCGCGTGATTCCGGAAGCGGTCTTTGCCGAACAGCGGATTCAGCTCTTGATCATGAAGGGGCAGATTGATCAAGCTTTTTCTGAGGCTGAGGCGTATCTGGCGCTCAACCGAGAGCAGCAGAGCAAATATCGGTTGTTAGCAAGCTTCTTTGAAAGGCGTGGTCATCACGATCGTAGCATCAGGCTATATCAAAAGGGGCGTGAGGCAATCTCGCAGGATCTTTTTGCTCTCGAGATCGGCAATGCTAGTATGCGGATCAATCGATATTCAGAGGCATTGGCGGAATATCTGACGTATCTTTCAGGAATTGCAAATCTCAATCTCTATGTGAAAAATCAAGTCTCTGCCATCCTCGAGCAGGATGAATCACTGATCAGAGAGATCCGCGAAGCTGCAGAAACGAGCGACAAAGACTCCATGAAAGAACTTTATGCCGCATCTCTGGTCTCCTTGGGGCAGAGCGAGGCCGCACTGGAGATATATAAGCAATTGCCGCTTAATCTGATGCGCGACTTTGCCAGAGAACAGGTGAAACAAGAGGACTTTGCGCTTGCCCGACTGGCAATCAGGCACTTGGCGGATAATTCGCCACAGGAACTGCAGCGACTCAGCTACGGTTTTGAGATTGCTTCCATCTATTTTCAGGAGGCCAGCTATGACTCCACGGCAGTTCAAATAGAAGTTCTCTTGGCAGATCCCTTTTGGGAAAAGAGCGTGGTAAATCGGCGTAATCGCCTATATGTGAGTATTCTCAAGCTCAAGTCTGAAAACGATCTTGCCCGAGGAATAGACATCGCTCTGATCAGAGAAGGAATCCAAGATACAAAGCAGTTTAGCACGGTCGCATCAGAAAGCCAAGCCTTGGATCTGGATCTGGCGCGTCTGGCAATCCTATCCGGAGATTTTGCCGAGGTAGAGAAAGCGCTGAGCAGAGTTCGGATCCCGGATCTTGGCGAAAAGCGAGACTATCTGTATTTCCTTTCGGCATTCCTGCAAGTTCACATCACAGAAGCGGACTCGCTGATGAATGAGTATATCATCCGCTATCCGGGTTCAGAAAATACAAATGACATGATTTATATGAATATGCTCAGTTTGAATCTGAGTGATTCTCAAAAAGCCACCTTTGCGCATACAGTTCAGCAATTGCAGCTCTATCAAGCTTCTGGAATTGATAGTCTGAGATATCTCTTTGAGGAAAGCGGTGATGAAGAGCTGCTCATTTTGGCGATAGAATGGGCAATCGGCTTGGGGAAGATGGACAAAGCTATGAGTCTCTTGGAACATAGGTTTGAGGACGAACTATCAAATGAATATGCCTACTTTTTGAAACTGGCGCTGCTCTCAGACGCCGAAGATCGACATAAGCTGGCTCGAGACTTCTTGAAAACTCGACCCAACAGCATCTTTTCACCCCGATTCCGCCAAGTCATATCACAAAGGGCGGCATCTCAAATTAGTATTTAGATATATGGAGATAGATATGAATATCCGAAAATCCTACACATTCGATGACGTGCTTCTCATGCCAAAGCATTCAGCAGTCCTACCTTCGACAGTGGATCTCTCCACCGCGATTACTCAAAAGATTCGTCTTAAAATCCCGCTTCTTTCGGCAGCAATGGATACCGTCACTGAGGCGGATACTGCCATTGCAATCGCCAGAGAAGGGGGCTTGGGAGTCATTCACAAAAATATGAGCATCGACGAACAATCCCGCCAAGTGCAATTGGTCAAGCGCGCTGAAAGCGGGATCGTCTCACATCCTTATACTATCTCTTTGGAAGATGATCTCGCCACAGTGATCGAGCTGAAGGAACGTTATCGAGTGGGAGGATTCCCGGTGGTCGAAGGCGACCTTCTGGTCGGCATTCTCACAAATCGCGACATCCGCTTTGAGAACAACCTAAAACGCAAAGTGAAAGAGCTGATGACACCCAAAGAGAGACTCATCACAGCCCCGGAAGGGGTTTCTTGGGAAGATGCCATCGCGCTCTTGCAGAAAAACCGAATCGAGAAACTCCTTTTGGTGGATCCCAATGGCAAGCTCAAGGGCATGATCACCGTGCGTGACATCATGAAGCGGGAAAACTTCCCTCAGGCCGTGCAGGATAGCCGGAATCGACTCTTGGTCGCTGCAGCGATCGGTGTGACCGGAGACTTCCTTGAGCGTGCTCAAGCTCTTGCAGATGCGGGGGCTGACCTCATCGTCATGGATACGGCGCATGGACATCATATCCACTTTCAAGACGCTCTGAAAAGGCTGAAATCACACGTAAATATCGAAGTGATGGCAGGCAATGTCGCCACCAAAGAAGCGTGTCAGTACCTAATCGACAATGGAGCGGATGCGGTAAAAGTAGGAATCGGACCGGGCTCGATCTGCACTACACGCGTGGTCGCCGGGATCGGGGTGCCGCAACTTTCTGCGGTCATGGATTGTGCAGAGATCGGAGATAAAGCCGGCATCGGCATCATCGCGGATGGGGGCATAAAGTTCTCAGGCGACATCGTTAAAGCCATGGCAGGAGGGGCTGCAGCAGTCATGATCGGATCCCTGTTTGCGGGATGCGACGAAAGCCCCGGTGAGTCCATCATCTACAACGGCAGAAGATTCAAAAGCTATCGCGGCATGGGATCGATCGGGGCAATGAAGCAGGGCAGCAAAGATCGCTATTTCCAAAGCGCGTCCGAAGCCAATAAGCTAGTCGCAGAAGGAATCGAAGGCATGGTGCCCTACAAAGGGCCACTTAAGGAATACATCTATCAGCTGGTCGGGGGACTGCGAAGTGGCATGGGCTATATAGGAGCGGAAAACCTCTCTTCCCTCCGTACGAACGCAGACTTTGTGGAGATCACCACTGCCGGACTCAAGGAATCCCATCCTCACGATGTGCGCATTACCAAAGAAACTCCAAATTATCAAAGCGGAGATTAATCCCTCAACGCATGCTCTTTTGCAGGAGTTTCTCTATCATCTCAAAGTGGAGAGAGGGATGGCGGCAAATAGCATCGCGGCATATGAACAGGATGTCCGGGACTTCCTTGGCTTCGAGCAAAAGGGTGCCGGAGAATACTCTGCGGATGATGTCACGAAGTATCTGATCACGCTGCAGGAACTGGGCATGGCAAACAGCTCCATGGCCAGGAAACGAGTGGCGATCAAGCAGTTCTTTGACTATCTATTGGTCAGTGACTATCCCTTGAAGATGGATTTTGATCTGGTTCCTCAGATCCAGATCGGCGAGCATCTGCCCGACACTCTGTCTGTGGAAGAGATGAAGCTGCTTTTGGATAGCCTACCCATTGATGATCGGCTGAGCTATCGCAACAAGGTGATGCTGGAGCTGCTTTATGCGACCGGGATGAGATCATCCGAGCTTTTGGGTCTCACGATACATGATCTGAAGCGCGAGCAAGGTATGATCCTAGTTCGAGGGAAAGGAAGTAAGCAGCGCTATGTGCCATATATCAAAGCCTTAGATTCGCTCTTGGATAGGTATCTGGCAGTCCATCGTCCTGCTCTTTTGGGGATCCGGCAGAATGACATCCTCTTTTTGAACCGCAATGGAGGCCCCCTTTCTCGCATGGGCTTTTGGAAGATGCTGCGTCAAGCAGTGATCAAGGCAGGAATCAAGCGAGATATTAGCCCCCACACCTTTCGTCACAGCTTTGCCACTCATCTCTTGGAAGCGGGAGTAAGTCTGCGAGTGGTACAGAATCTTTTGGGGCATTCCAGCATTAATACCACCCAGATCTATACCCATGTAGATACACGCTGGTTGGTGGAGACTCATCGTCAATATCACCCTCGAACCTGAAGACCGGGTTTTAATAGCGACATTAACTCATAGGAGATACAATCAATGAAAACCAAACTTATAGTTATGATCATGGCATGCGTTCTTATGCTGAGTGCATGCGGACGATCATCGTCAGCGAATGATAGTGTGTCCATCACATTGGATTGGACGCCAAACACAAACCACACAGGAATCTATGTTGCCAAAGACTTAGGCTTCTTTGCAGATGAAGGTCTTGATGTCCAGATCCTCCAACCGGGGCAAGGGATTACAGACCAGATCGTCGCAACAGGAAGAAGCCAGTTTGGCGTGAGCTATCAAGAAAACGTGATCCGCGCTCGCAGCGAAGGTATCCCCTTGGTGTCGGTAGCCGCAGTGATCCAGCACAATACTTCAGGATTTGCGTCCCTAAGAGATGCCAATATCACTTCACCCAAAGATTTCGAGGGCAAGCGATATGGCAGCTGGGATAGCCCATCTGAGATGGCAATCCTGGAGAATGTAATGCAGAGCCATGGTGCTGATATTGCCAAGGTGAATGTCATATCGGGAGTCTATGACTTCTTCTCCACGATCGGTAAAGATGCTGATTTTGAGTGGATTTACTATGGATGGGATGGAGTGATAGCCGAAAGCATGGGCATTGATATCAACTACATTGCCCTTAGGGATCTCAATCCCACTTTTGATTATTACACCCCGGTCATAATCAGCAGTGATGACTATCTAAAGGACAATCCGGAGACTAGCGTGCGCTTTATGAGAGCGCTCAGAAAGGGCTATGAATACTGCATCGAGGAACCACAGAAGTCTGCCGAGATCCTCCTAAAACACGTCCCTGAGCTCAATCGAGAGCAAGTTATCGCTAGCATGCAATATCTTCAGGATGAATACCAAGCTGATGCTGAGTATTGGGGACATCAGGACTCCGGCGTGTGGTATAGCTTTGCAAATTGGATGAGCGACGAGGGCCTCATTCCCCAAGCCATCGAATTGGAAAAAGCTTTCTCAAACGATTTTGTGGAGCCCGATGAAGATTCTCAGATGTGAATCCATCAAAAAGTCCTTCCTCTTCAAGAATGAGCTGTCAACTGTTCTTGAGGAGCTTGATCTTGCGGTGGAAGAAGGGGAGTTTGTCAGCATCGTAGGCACCAGCGGATGTGGTAAGACCACTCTCTTGGAACTGCTTGCCGGCATCACTCGCCCCGATAGCGGGGAGATCTATCATTACGATGAGATCATCACCGGCAAGACCGGAATCTTGGGCTATATGCCCCAGAGTGACTTGCTGTTCCCATGGCTGAAGGCAGTGGATAACGTCCTGCTCCCGTGCCGCATCAGAGGTGAAGACATCAAGCAAGCTCGCAAAAAAGCTCTCAGTTTGCTTCCGGTCTTTGGTCTGGAAAACCACGCTGATCACCTCCCTTGGCAGCTCTCCGGGGGATTGCGCCAAAGAGTAGCCCTTGCCAGAACCTATATGACCGGCAGCAAGGTATGGCTCTTGGATGAACCTCTTGCCAATTTGGATGCACTTACTCGTGAATCTCTACAGAATTGGCTGCATGAGACAGTTCCCAAGCTGGGACTCAGCGTGATTCTCGTGACTCACGATATAGATGAAGCCATCCATCTCTCTGATCGGGTGAAAGTGATGAAGCAAGGCCGCTTTGAAGGCATTATCGATATACCTGACAAGCCAGATGAAGCATTGCGGATTGCTCTAAAAGAGAAGATCAGACTCTTGCTTTGATTCTCGTGCTCGTCCGCGACTAAGTAGGAATCAGATGAATATACGAAAGGCGCTCGGATTGAGCGCCTTTTATCATAGCGGGAGATATCTTAGAATTCCAGCTTCAGCGAAGTGCCGAAGAGGTAGTTGTTGGTCTCGTTGTCATGCACACCAAATGCACCATACGCGGACATATGGAAGAGATCCGGGATCAATTCATATTCGATGCCTGCATTCAGTTCCATGCCCAGATCGATCAGATATCCGGCAGCAGCAAAGGCTCCGACTTTCTCACTGATGGGAGCATTGATAGTTCCAACGAAGCTGGCAAAGAGATCTTGGTTTTCCTCATAGGGAGTGTTCCAATAGAGATTGACTCCATCATGATGTTTGCCGATGCCATAGATATACAATCCATTCTGATACCAAGGGCTGAGGGTGGTTAAGCCGTTTTCGGTCGCCACCAAGATGTCTGCACCCAGCTCAAAATCAGCAAGATTCAAGCCGGCTTTGATTGCTCCGCCAAGACCCATCTCGGTATCGCCATTCATCTGCATGTCCATAAACACGCTGGCTTCGAAATTCATGTTGTCCATTTCCATGCTCAGATAGGGCATGAAAGTGAGGTTCTGGAAGTCCATTTGGTCATCTTGGCCATAAAAGAGATATGCTCCGAAGGGAATATCAGAGCTCATGCTGGCATGTGCCATGAAGACATTGTGGTCGTCAGCTGCATAACGGGCGTTTTCGGCAGCTTTCATCCAAGCAAACTCAGTAGATAGATTGTCGCCGAGGTCTTTACGAAGGAGGATACCTGAGAAGTAATCATCCATCACCAATCCCATCTTATCCATCCAATACAGCTGCCCAACGCTGATCTTTGCATCAAAGGACTCCATGTAGTAATCAAAGAAGAGTTCCATGATATTGATGTTAGCTCCAGTGCTGATTGCACCGCCGCCATTTCCCCAGACGGTATTGCCTATTTCAGCAGCAACGCGGAAGTGGAGGTTTCTATGAAACTGAGAATCAAAACCGATGTTGAAGCGATTGTCAACCCAACCGCCATCATTTTCATTTGCATCATTAGCCAGGGCTGCGCGGACACGGTTCTCACCGCTGATTTCAAATTCTACCGCAAAAAGCCCAATGATCATGAGCATAGGGATAAGGACAAGAATGAATTTTTTCATTACAAGGTCTCCTTTATTTTTTGTATTATGAGGATAGATTAACCGCCAAATGCCTTTTGGCAAGGCGTTTTCAGATATCTATCAGATTTATATCCAATTCTTCTTGCATGATTCTAATGTTTTTCGCCAGATTATCGTTGATGGGAACTCCCTGATTTCGGACCCTTTGCTCGTT
>Ga0334895_1001012_pt1 | contig 32007 bp, 29 predicted proteins | sample GraSluR3_MG_7_FD_207229 | JGI IMG/M metagenome (GOLD analysis project Ga0334895, IMG submission 207229) | Sludge microbial communities from methane-producing bioreactor in Wageningen University, Netherlands - Granular Sludge_31_05-R3 | ecosystem: Engineered > Bioreactor > Anaerobic >... | reverse complement strand
AGAGAAGCGGTGAAAAGTTTCTAACTAGAAACACTTTTTATAAATAACTGTTTCTAGTTAGAAACTTTGCGTATAGGCATTTTGGGTTTGATATAATTACTTTGTAAAGTTATAGAAAACGTTTTCTAAATCTCGAACGAAATCTTGATATACCTATTGAATATTTATAATGGGATGATGACAAGATTTGAAGACAATGTTTGGCAAAATGTTTCAAGATAACCTTATAGCTGAAAAGTCGACAATCAGTGATCAGACTCGGATTGATTAGTTCTGAATTTTCTTGTTTTTGTATTTGAAATTACCTTGATCAAGTCATTTTGAATGTGAAGATATAGATAATACGGGACATATGATGTTTGAAATTATTGCAGTGAGCGAGAGCTTGCGAATGAGGAGATTAGACTATTGAATTTTAGTCTAGAATTTGGAGAAAAATCTTATGAAACAATTATCGTTAAATTTTAATAAGATTATGGTGGCGGGTGTTCTTTTTACACTTGTTGCAATATCTTTGAGTACAGTTATGGCACCACAACTTGCAACAACGTTGAGTATTGGTAAAGCAACAGCAACGGCAATTGTCAATTACGTTAATGCAGCTTCAAATGTTGTAGCCGTAGTTAGTTTAATTGGTATCATATTCGGTGTTGGTGGCTTTAGTCTAGCTTTAATTCAAACTATTAGAGGATTCATTGCTAAGAAAGGATTGGCTTTTACAGCTACTTGGTGAAAAGGGTATGAAGAAAAGAATGTTTGTTGTGGCAGCCCTACTTTCCGTGAGTGCTTTTTTAATTACTGGTGTGCCAAGTTTGGTTGCTTCATGTTATTTTACAGTCAGTACTGCTAATTATGTTGTAGATGTTATTAATGCTTGGGGAACAGCATCATTTGCTATTTCTTTAGTTTTAGCAGCTACGGGTGCTGGAGCTTCAGTAGCTTCTTTGGTTGCTGCTATTGCAACTTATATTAGTAAAAAAGGGACTGCTAAAGCTGTTAGTTGGTAACTAATTTTTTGAATAAAAGTTCAGAAAGCAATTTTAAGTTAGTGATTAAACATTAGACTTATTAATTGCTTTTTTAGGATAGGAAGAAAACAGTAGGCAAGAATGTTAAATATTTTAAATAATTTTTTAAAACGGAGAAATGAGCATATCAATTTACCACTGCTTATTATTTTTAGTTTGATTATCTCTTTGGTTGCAGGCCTATTGTTTTATCAGACAAAAATAATTTGGGCTAGTGCAGTGCTTTTGATACAAACAATTTTGGGAAAAGAAAAAGAAATGGAAGCTAATTTGACTGATAATAAAAAATTTAAAGTTTATCAGTTAAATCAAAAGGTGCAATTTAAATTTTCTTTTTTTCAGTACATTAAAATTAATCCATATTTTTATATTGGTCTATTTTATTCTTTTTTTTCATTAGTAGCTGTTGAAGTATTATCATTTACAATACCTTTAATTTTGCTAATTTGGGCATCATTCTATTTTATGTTATTGAATAAAATCAAATCAAAAAATTTAGTACTAACCACACTAATAGTACTAATTATAGACGTTTTTATTTTTAAAAAAGGATATCTAATAATTTCGATTATTGGTATTTTTATAGCGTGTTTATTTTGTAAAATAGAAAATAAAAAAATAATTAGGTTAGATATACAAGTATTTCCAAAATCAATAAGGCTAACTGTTTTTGAAAATTACAAAATAAAATTTTATCTTCTTTTATCTTTTGTTTTGTCGAAAATGTTATTTCTTTTAAAGAATGATGTTTTAAGTAGCTATGCTCCAAGTTTTTCATTTTTGAGCTTGATCGTTCTAATTGTAATTTATGAAATTATTTGTGATAAAAATTTAGAGATTCAGACTAGAAATTTAGGAAAAATGAGGGTACAAATTTTAGGCGGCGCAAATTTCGTTAAGAGGTTATACACTTCTGAATATTTTACTTTTCTTTTTCTTACTGTTATATTTATTTTGGTTTTTAATTTTTCTTCTTTAGCACTTTTACAAATTTTAGAGATTATAGCAATAACTTGCTGGTATAAATTTATAGAAGAGAGAGCTTTATACGCTAAAGTGGTACCTACAACAAAGTTCTCGTATATAAAAAGTTTTTTACCCTCTACTTTGATTTCGGTTCATGCATTATTACCGATAATTGAAAATTTATTAGATAAGGTGGAATAAATGTATAAATTGAAATTCAAGTACTATTTACTATATTTACTTTTTGTTGTTATGCTTTATTGTATATTGATAATCTTTTTACCAAGTGTGAAAGTTGCCGAATTTGATACATCCATACCAAGTGCAAGACAAATAATTGTCCATAATTTAAAGAATTATTTAATGTGGTCAGTTTCATTTATTACTTGGCCATTAAACTTTTTATTTGAAAGCTTTGTGTTATCGTTTAATATCAAAACTGGTATAGCAAATCTTGGGGGGGAGGGGACTTTTATAAAACTTTGGAAGCATGGTATTATTGAATTTCCAAATATGTGTTTATATCAATTTCTCTCACTTAGATTATTATATTTTTGGTGGAAAGATAAAAGGTTGTCAACAGTTTATGATTATGTATTGTCAAATAAAAGAATATATTGTTGCTCAGCGTTATTGATTTTTGTTGCAGGAATGATTGAAGGGATGAAATGATTGAAATAAATAATTTTAAAAAAAGTAGGTTGTTTGATATTAAAAAATTTAAGATTGATAAAGGAATATATAAATTAAGTGGTGCTAATGGTTCTGGAAAAACAACCCTACTTGAATATATAAGTGGTTTTAGAAAAGATAATGCATTGGTAACAGATATTGCAAGTAAACAAACTCTTTTTTTGGGAGAGACTGGAATTGGGACAGAAGATTTAACAATTTTAGAAAATATTCAACTTGCTTATTGGAGTTTTGGTATTAAATTAAGCGATAGCATATTATTTAAAATAAATAAATGCTATACTGAACAGCAACTGAATACATTGTATAAACGAGCAAGTTTTGGTATGCAAATAATGGTAGGGTTGTCACTTTTGTTTTCAGAAAATCAATGGCAACTCATTATTTTAGATGAAACGTTATCGGGTGTTGATAAAGAAAATACAGCTTTTTTCTTTGAATGTTTACAACAGCTGAAAAAAGAAACAACGATTATTATTGTTTCACATTCAGAAATATCAGATATTGATTATCAGGAAATATATATTGAAAACGGAGAATTGTATTATGCTAAGAATAAATAGATGGTTATTATGGCTACTTTATTGTTTAGAGATTGCTTTATTTTCCAGATTAATTTTGAAAACTACACAAATTAGTAAATTACTAGATATACCTGAAGTAAATGCTATAAATGATTGGATAGTTTCAGTTATAATTATACTTTTTGCAGTGTTTGGAGCTACTTTTATAATATTTATTTTAAAAAATTTGATGCGAGTCATCTTCCCTGAAAGTAATAGTTATAAAAAAATTCAGAGTATATACCTGATTTCAAGTATTATCGCTTCGTTCTTATCAATAGTCTCTATAAGCATTTTTCCGAATATATCTTATACTTTTCTTTCAAAATTTATAAATATTATTAGCTTTATGATTCTAAATATTTATTTCTATTATATTTGTCGTAATCACAAAGAGTCCATCTTGGTTTTTATTGTTTCTTTATTAAATTCAAGTATAGCATTTTTTATATAATGTTAAGTCAGCTTTTATCATTTGTGATATCCTCCGGATTTAACAGACTATATTGAATTTTTAACATTTAAACTATATAAATGGGGATGTTTATGTTAAAATAACGTTATAACTATAACTATAGTTATTTTTCTTTAGGAGGATAACATGAAAAAATTAATTGCTATTGTACTCATTATACTTGGTGTACTCTCATTTATTATGACTATCATCAATATGCAGGTAACAGTTGGAGATGCAGAGGCATTTTTGGCAGGTCAAGTGGCATTACCAGTGCCGCCTAGTGTGACTTGGGGATTATATCTAATACAAGCCGTTGGGTTGGTTTATCTGATATTTGCAGAGAATTTCAAGAAAACGAATCTGCTTTGGATTATTATTTCACCAGTTGGATGTATCGTCCTCGGTACTCGTCAATTATTGAAATTAAACAAAAGTAGCATTGTTGAGATAAATTAAGGTTAGGAATACGATGAAAAAATTCTACAAGAAACATCCGCTGATTGTCATTTTAACAAGTGTGATAGCGGCGATTATCATTGGAACGATTGGTTTGTCTGCCTTGTTATTACCGAAACAAAAAACGAGCAAGCAGGATAGTTATGCCCTTTACACGGTAAAGGTAGAGGCTGACAATATTTTTAAGGGCAATGTGACGGCGAAAACGTCAATCGATTATAGAGAAGATGTAACGCTTGGCGAATTGTCACAAGTTAATGTGACAGATGGGCAGGAAGTGAAGTCTGGCGATGTTTTATTGACATATACTAAGTCATCTGAAGATTTATCAAGTCAAGAATTTGCGGTCAAAAGTGCAGAGAATGATTTGGCAAACGCCCAGGCGGATGTTGCGGAATCAGAAAAGAAAGATGCTAAGCTACGTACTGATTTTAATAAAGCAAAAGACGAAAGCGAAAAGCAATCAATCAATTCGCAAATTGAGAGCAACAACGAGGCTTGGAAAGTAGCGCAACGCTCGGTGACGGCTGCTATACTTGCGCGTGATCAAGCACAGGCAACTTTAACAAATCAAAAGGATAAACAGACTGCTACGGTAACGTCTAAAACAGATGGTGTTGTCATTATGGGGAGCAAGTCTGAGACAGCGCCTTTACTCAGTGTGATAAGCCGAGACACGCTGGTTCATGGTAAGGTGTCAGAGTACGACTATGATAAGCTCAAAGTGGACGATGTAGTAAAAGTTGAGACGGTTGACTTGACGAAAAAAGTGACGGGTAAAATCTCTTATATTTCACCAGTTCCAGATAAAGCAACGTCTGAAACCACGTCTAGTCAATATAATTTCAAGGTCGTTTTAGATGAACCGTTGCAGAATGGTTATACAGTCCAAATTCATCGACCAAACGAGGTGCTTTATATTCCTAAGTCGGCTGTGAAAAATGGTAAAGTTTACTTGAAAAGTGGTGGAAAATTTAGTAAGGTTGCGGTCGAAACTAAGGAAATAGGAAGTCGCTTGCAAGTTATATCTGGTTTAACTTCGGGCGATAAAATTATCGAGGAGGCAACAGCTTATGTTGATACGCCTTGAAAATATCACCAAAACTTACGAGCTCGCTAAACAAGAATTTACTGTTTTAAATAATATTTCTCTCAATATTGCTGAGGGTGATTTTGTTGGTATTATGGGACGAAGTGGCTCAGGAAAGTCGACTTTGGTTAATTTGATTGGCTTTTTGGATAAGAAATTTAAAGGGACTTATTATTTTGAAGATAAGTTAGTTGAGCAGTACACAGATGATGCCCTATCTAAAATCAGAAATGAAAATGTTGGCTTTGTTTTTCAAAATTTTGGTTTGATTGAAAATATGACAGTAGGGCAGAATGTTGAACTGCCTTTATTATATGCAGGTATTTCTAATCAGGAAAAAACACGTCTTGTAGCGGAGAGTTTGGAAAAAGTGGGCTTGGCTGACTTTGTAGGCCAGTCTGTTAAACTTTTATCGGGTGGTCAAAGGCAACGGGTGGCTATTGCGCGTGCCATTGTCAATTCTCCTAAATTTATCATTGCAGATGAGCCAACGGGTGCGCTTGATAGCAAAACATCTGTTGATATTATGCAGTTGTTTACAGATTTGAATACGACTAGTGGTGTGACGATTATTTTGGTGACACATGATCCCAATTTGATGGCATATTGTAATCGTGAAATTAGAGTGTCTGATGGCGAGGTGGTCCTATGAACTTGCGTGCCGTTATCAAAAATGCTTATCAAGCCCTTCGTCAAAATACCAGACGCAGTATTTTAACGATGCTTGGTATTGTCATTGGTATTGCCAGTGTCATCACGATTTTATCGTTAGGACGTGGTTTTGAAACTTACACGGTAAAAAATCTGACTGCTACAAATGAAAAAAATGTAGCGGTCGATATTGTTTTTTCGCCGTCGGATTATGAACAGTTTGAATCAAATAAAATGCGCTACTTTTCTGATGAAGACTTGAAATTTATAGGTCAGATTGAGGGCGTAGAGAAGGTTGCCTATGTCAAAGCTGACGACAAGTTTTTACGTATAGATTTACAGGCAGCAGATAAAAAAATCAGTAAGAATTTAGGCTTTGTAGCTGGTGGTAAAGATGCTGTCGAGGTGGGGCGCACGATTAGTCGTGATGATATTGAAACGCATCAAAAGGTCGCAATTATCAGTCGTGATACAGCAAAAGATGTCAATCCAGATGTGAATAAGGTATTAGGTACAGGGATTGACATAAAAGGTGAGCTTTATCAAATTGTTGGCATCTATAAAGGAGGGACGGCTAATTTGTTTGATATGACCCCTGATGTCAAAATTCCCAAGACAACCTACCAGTACTATGCGAATAGCGAAGGGAATCCCACACAAATAAAAGTTACAATTGCTAATGATTATAAACCCAGTAAGGTTGCGCAGAAAGTGATTAAAAAACTGGAAAAAGTAGGCATCAGTCGTAATTTTGGTGAGTATTCAACTTTTGATATGAGTTCTCTGACAGACGGTATTGGTAAAGTATTGAAGATGTTGACCTTCTTTATCTCAGGCATAGCGGGCATTTCACTCTTTATTGCAGGTGTTGGTGTTATGAATATGATGTATACATCAGTTTCTGAACGTGTCAAAGAAATTGGCGTTCGCCGAAGTGTTGGCGCTAAAAGACGTGACATTAGAAATCAATTTTTAGTTGAAGGCTTGATGCTAACGATATCGGCTGGTGTGATTGGTTATATCATCGGTTATTTGGTGGCGCTTGTCATCTCAATTTTCTTGCCATTTAAAGTATCTCCAGATTTATTTACAATCTCTCTGACTTTGGTCATAACGATTGTCATTGGTCTGGTCTTCTCAATCACTCCGGCCAACATGGCAGCGCGAAAAGATTTGGTGGAGATTTTAAGGTAGCATCACAAAAAATAGGTCGTTTGACTTATTTTTTTGTGGCTAATAAGTCGAAAATAGGGCAATCTATTGGCTGAATAGGATGAAATAATCACATGTTAGGTAAATTCTTGACATCCTATATATAGTGTGTTAAAGGCTTAAATCTTTATATATGACACAATATATTGTGATTCTGTGTTTACAAATTACCCAATGAGTGGTAGAATATATTTAAAATCACTTTAGAAATGAGATGCACGTTATGATGGTATGGGAAAAAACAGAGGTAATTGACAACACGATGGAAGTTGTCAAGCGTGATGGTCGCCATTTAAATTTTGAACCGGAAAAAATTTATGATGCCTTGAGAAAAGCCTCTGATGAAGTTTTTCCTATGTCACCGGTTCAAGAAGTGAAATTGGAACACTTGACGGATAAAATCGTTGCGACAATTTTTGACCGTTTTGATAAGGATATCAAAATTTATGAAATTCAAAACATTGTCGAACATGTGTTGTTGGATGCGAATGAGTATCAATTAGCAGAAGTCTATATTAATTATCGGACAAAACGTGATTTTGAGCGCTCACAGGCGACAGATATCAACTTCACGATTGACAAATTGATTAATAAAGAACAATCTGTTGTCAATGAAAATGCCAACAAAGATAGTGATGTTTTCAATACACAACGTGACTTGACGGCAGGTATCGTTGGCAAGTCGATTGGTTTGAAAATGCTGCCGGCGCATGTTGCGAATGCCCACCAAAAAGGTGACATTCATTTTCATGATTTGGATTACCAACCCTATGCACCGATGACGAACTGTTGTTTGGTTGATGTCAAAGGCATGCTCCGTGACGGTTTCAAACTTGGAAATGCTGTCATCGACAGTCCTAAATCAATCCAAACAGCAGCAGCACAAATTTCGCAAATTATTGCCAATGTTGCCTCAAGTCAATATGGTGGTACATCTGTCAACCGTATCGATGAAGTGCTTGCGCCTTATGCTGAGCTCAACTACGCCAAACACATGAAGGACGCCGAAGAGTGGGTAGCAGCTGAAAAACGTGAAGACTACGCGCGTGCCAAAACGGCAAAAGACATCTATGATGCCATGCAAAGTCTGGAATACGAGATTAACACCTTGTTCACATCCAATGGTCAAACGCCATTTACAACGTTTGGTTTCGGTCTAGGCGAGGATTGGTATGCGCGCGAAATTCAGAAAGCAATTCTTCAAAACCGCATTAAAGGTCTGGGTAAAGAAGGGCGTACAGCTATCTTCCCTAAACTTGTTTTTACCATTAAACGTGGTTTGAATTTGAATGCTGAAGACCCCAATTATGACATTAAAGCATTAGCAGCCGAATGTGCGACAAAACGCATGTATCCAGACATTGTCAGCTACGATAAAATCGTTGAGCTAACAGGCTCGTTTAAAACGCCAATGGGTTGCCGCAGTTTCTTGCAAGGTTGGCAAGATGAAAACGGTCAAGATGTCGTGGATGGTCGGATGAACTTAGGCGTTGTGACGCTTAATTTACCACGTATCGCTCTTGAATCTAAAGGCGATAAAGATAAATTCTGGCAAATTTTCTTTGAGCGGATGGCAGTTATGAAAGACGCGCTTGTTTACCGTGTGGAACGCGTAAAAGAAGCAACGCCTGCCAATGCGCCAATCCTTTATGAAAACGGTGCTTTTGGTAAACGCCTTAGCAGAACAGACTCTGTCAATGAATTGTTCAAAAATCGTCGTGCGACGGTTTCTGCCGGCTATATTGGGTTATATGAAGTCGCAACTGCTTTTTATGGTGGTGAATGGGAATCTAATCCTGAAGCTAAGGCATTTACACTCGATATTTTGCGTGAAATGAAAAAAGCAGCAGGTGAGTGGTCTGACGAATATGATTATCACTTTTCAATCTATTCAACACCGTCTGAAAGTTTGACTGACCGTTTCTGTCGCCTAGATACAGAAAAATTCGGTGAGATTAAAGACATCACAGATAAAGAATACTACACCAATTCATTCCATTATGATGTCCGTAAAAATCCAACACCATTTGAGAAGTTAGACTTTGAAAAAGACTATCCAGTCTATGCTAGTGGTGGTTTCATTCACTATTGTGAATACCCAGTACTCCAACAAAATCCAAAAGCCTTGGAGGCTGTTTGGGATTACGCCTATGACCGTGTTGGCTATCTTGGTACAAATACACCGATTGACCACTGTTATGAATGTAATTTCGAGGGCGACTTTACACCAACTGAACGTGGTTTCCAATGTCCGAACTGTGGTAATAGTGACCCTAAAACAGTTGATGTTGTCAAACGGACGTGTGGTTATCTCGGTAACCCACAAGCGCGCCCAATGGTCAAAGGTCGTCATAAAGAAATCGCATCACGTGTGAAACATATGAACGGTTCAGTCGGTCATTTGTCAAACGGAGATGACTTGGAAAGTGTCGACATTGACTCAGCTAAGTCTCGTTTCTTTCAACAATAATATATAAAACGGCGAAATGCCGTTTTTTGCTGTTTAAACAGCTGTCAACTGAGTAGATTTAAAGTTCAAAATGAAGAAAAGCCGACAAGTTCGGCTTTTTTTGGTATAATGTTGTCATGCAGAAAATTCTGGAAATAAAAAATTTAACTTATCAATATGAAGAATCAAGCGATATTTACGCTGTAAATGATGTGTCTTTTGACGTTTTTCGTGGTGAGTGGGTGTCGATTATTGGGCGAAATGGTTCTGGTAAGTCGACAACGGCAAGGTTAATAGATGGTCTGATGGCAGCAGCCTCAGGTGAGATTATTATTGATGGGCAAACCTTAACGGAAAAAAATGTTTGGGAGTTGCGCCAAAAAGTAGGTATGGTCTTTCAAAATCCTGATAATCAATTTGTCGGCTCAACTGTTGAGGATGATGTCGCATTTGGGATGGAAAATCATGGTGTGCCACGTGAGGAAATGTTGGCGCGTGTGAATGCAGCTCTGGAACGTGTCAATATGCAGGAATTTAAAACGAAGGAACCTGCTCGTCTATCGGGTGGTCAAAAACAACGGGTTGCCATTGCAGGTATCGTTGCTTTGCGTCCTGACATCATTATCCTTGATGAGGCGACATCCATGCTAGATCCAAAGGGAAGGCTGGAAATTATTCAAGTCGTTAGAGAAATCAAGGAGCAGTATGGTTTGACGGTGATTTCGATTACGCATGATTTAGATGAGGCGAGTCTTTCTGATAAAATTATTGTTATGAGAGATGGGAAGATCGAGCAGATTGCGACACCAGATGCCTTGTTTTTGAATCATAATCTGGTCGATATTGGTTTGGATGTGCCTTTTTCAGCCAATGTTGCAAGAGAGCTGCGCCAAAATGGGTTGCAGATTCCTGAAAAATATTATACAGAAAGCGAGCTGGCTGACTTTTTATGGCAATCTCTTTTGACAAAGTAAACTACACTTATCAGCCCAACACACCTTTCGAAAGCCGAGCGCTGTTTGATATTGATTTAGATGTGGCAGATGGTAGTTTCACGGCACTGGTCGGACATACTGGTTCGGGTAAATCTACTTTATTGCAGCATTTAAATGCGCTTTTACTTCCGACTTCAGGGACTGTTACGGTCGGTGAAACGGTCATCAAGCCTGACAGCAAGGCGAAGGCTATCAAACCTGTTCGTCAAAAAGTCGGTGTTGTTTTTCAGTTTCCTGAAACGCAGTTATTTGACGAAACAGTTTTAAAAGATGTGGCTTTTGGTCCGCAAAACTTTGGCGTATCAAAAGAAGATGCTCAGACTATTGCGCGCGAGAAGTTGAACCTGGTCGGGATTTCAGATGAACTATTTGAGCGGTCGCCGTTTGAGCTTTCTGGTGGTCAGATGCGCCGTGTGGCGATTGCCGGTATCCTAGCGATGAACCCAAGTGTTCTTGTTTTGGATGAGCCGACTGCTGGTCTTGACCCTAAAGCACGAATTGATATGATGCGTTTATTTGAAACGATTCATGCCTCTGGTGTGACGACAATTTTGGTAACGCATCTCATGGATGATGTCGCCGATTATGCTGATACCATGTACGTTCTTGAAAAAGGCCGCATTGTTAAATCAGGAAAACCGCAAGACTTGTTTCAGGATGTTGATTTCATGACTGCGCATCAGCTCGGTGTGCCTAAGGCGACTCGCTTTGCGCTACTTTTACGAGCGCGCGGTCAGTATTTTGAGCACTTGCCAATTACACGTTCGGCGCTTGTTGAGATGATTACGGAGGCGGCAAATCATGGATAAACTGATTATTGGTCGCTACATTCCCGGGTCTTCAATCATTCATCGTCTGGATCCAAGAAGTAAACTACTTGCTATGTTTGCCTTTGTTTTTATCATCTTTCTGGCAAATGATGCTATCGGCTATGGTATTTTGACCATTTTTACCTTTCTTGGTGTTGGTTTGAGTCGGATTAAATTATCTTATTTTCTCAAAGGGTTACGCCCGATGTTGGGGTTGATCTTATTTACGGTCATTTTCCAAATGCTTTTCACAACAGGTGGAGAAGTCCTCTTTCAAATCTGGTTTTTAAAAATCACGTCTTACTCGTTGCAAAATGCCTTTTTTATCTTCATGCGGTTTGTCTTGATTATCTTCATGTCAACACTGTTGACGTTGACGACGCCACCTCTGACTTTGGCTGACGGGATTGAAACGGGGCTTGCACCCTTGAAAAAAATCAAGGTGCCTGTTCATGAAATTGGACTCATGTTGTCGATTTCTTTACGATTCATTCCAACGTTAATGGATGATACCACGATGATTATGAATGCCCAAAAATCAAGAGGAATGGACTTTGGTGAGGGAAACTTGGTTCAAAAGGTTAAATCGGTCATTCCGATTTTAATTCCACTGTTCGTCTCAAGTTTTAGACGGGCAGATGATTTAGCCATTGCCATGGAAAGCCGTGGTTACCAAGGGGGAGAAGGACGCAGTAAATACCGCATCCTCAAATGGCAGCGCTCTGATACTTTGCTGTTGCTCAGTTTGGTTATCGTTACTGCTATTCTGGTCGCATGGAATATGATGAAATGAAGTCATATTAAATTATATCGTCTAACACACATATCTTAATAAGGGAGAGTAATATGTCTAACAAAATGTCTGCACAAGAAATTATCCAATTTATCGGTAACGCTGAGAAAAAAACAGCGGTGAAAGTGACGTTTGAGGGTCAGCTAGCAGGGAAAATCCCTGAAAAGGTTGTTAAACTCGGCAATGTTCTTTTTGGTGACTGGGTGGAAATTGCGCCGCTCTTGGTTAACTTGACTGAGAACAAAGATTATGTCGTTGAGCAAGATGGTCGTAATTCAGCGGTGCCTTTGCTTGATAAGCGTGAGCTTAATGCACGGATTGAGCCTGGTGCTGTGATTCGTGATCAAGTTGAAGTCGGCGATAATGCCGTGATCATGATGGGTGCTGTGATTAATATCGGTGCCGAAATCGGTGCGGGGACGATGATTGATATGGGCGCTATTTTAGGTGGTCGTGCGATTGTCGGTAAGAACTCGCATATCGGTGCGGGTGCTGTTCTTGCAGGTGTGATTGAGCCTGCAAGTGCTGAGCCAGTTCGTGTGGGGGATAATGTCCTTGTTGGTGCCAATGCTGTGGTCATTGAAGGCGTGCAAGTTGGCAATGGTTCTGTTGTTGCAGCGGGTGCTATCGTCACACAAAATGTCCCTGAAAATGTTGTTGTGGCAGGCGTCCCTGCACGTGTGATCAAGGAAATTGATGAGAAGACCAAGCAAAAAACAGCGCTTGAAGAGGCACTGAGAACTTTGTAATAATAGGGTGACTGATATAGAGAAGGATAGAGTAAGCTGGAGCTACAGGTCACTGGCGTTATTTGAGGTATTGCCTTAGCTATATTTTTCCTCGGTTTGATTTTTAAAAGAAATGCGTTATGGATAGACGTTCTATGTCTTTTAGGTTTTGCTTTGCTAGTTCCTCTAATTTATGCAGTGGTTCAGATCTTACGACATAAAGAAACATTTAAAAATAATTTTTAAAATCATGGACGTGGCTGACTGCTCAGATTTTAACAGGCATATTATAAATAATTGGTGAGAAAAAATGTTAGATTTAATAAAAATACGTAGAGAACTTCATCAGATTCCCGAAATTGGTTTGGAAGAATTTGAGACCCACGCTTATCTCATGACACAAATCCGTGAGTTGACAGCGGATAAATCTTTTATTGACATCAAAACTTGGCAGACAGGGATTGTCGTTAAGCTCAATGGTTTTGCTCCAGAAAAGACGATTGCTTGGCGGACGGATATTGATGGCTTGCCGATTGTTGAAGACACAGGGGTGGCTTTTGCCTCGCGCCATGAGGGGCGGATGCACGCTTGTGGTCATGATATGCACATGACCTTGGCATTGGGCGTTTTGGAAAAAATGATTGCAACGCAGCCTAAGAACAATCTGATTTTCCTTTTCCAACCAGCTGAGGAAAATGAGGCAGGTGGCATGCTCATGTATGAGGCTGGTGTATTTGATGGCGACTGGTTACCAGATGAATTTTATGGTCTTCATGTTAGACCGGACCTCAAAGTCGGTGATATCGCGACTAATACACATACCTTGTTTGCAGGGACTTGTGAAGTTAAGATTAATTTCAAGGGAACGGGTGGTCACGCTGCCTTTCCGCACCATGCTAACGATGCCTTAATTGCAGCAAGTTATTTCATCACACAAGTTCAGACCATTGTGAGTCGAAATGTTGACCCGATTGAGGGGGCAGTGGTAACCTTTGGTAGCCTTCATGCTGGCACAACGAATAATGTGATTGCAGAGACGGCTTTTCTTCATGGGACGATTCGGACCTTAACTCAGGAAATGAATCAGCTGACACAAAAAAGAATCAGAGCGATTGCAGAAGGTGTTGCTATGAGCTTTGGTTTGGCAGTTGACATTGAGCTTAAACAAGGCGGCTATCTACCCGTCGAGAATAATCCTGAATTGGCGCAGGATTTGATGACTTTCTTTGATGCGCAAGATGGCGTGAATTTGATTGACATCGAGCCAGCCATGACAGGAGAGGATTTTGGTTATATCCTATCTAAGATTCCAGGCGTCATGTTCTGGTTAGGCATTGACACACCCTATGCCCTACATCATCCTAAAATGTCGCCTGATGAAGGGGCACTTGCCTTTGGGGTAGAACAAATTTCAGCGTTTCTTAATACAAGAACATTATAAAAAATAGGCTATGACTGATTTTCGACACTAAACGAAATCAGTCATAGCTTATTTTTGTTCGAATCTTGTATATTTTTCGAGAAACAATACAAAATGACTAGAAAAGACCGTTCGAATGGTCGTTTCTTTTTAATACCGTTTTCGATGACGAGAGGTTGGAATGCCTAAGGTATCTCGATATTTGACGACGGTTCGGCGTGAGATGTCAAAGCCAGCTTGTTTCAGTTGCTCAACAATTTTTTGATCTGATAAAGGCGCTTGTTTATTTTCGTTTGCGATAACGCGCTGAAGTTCTGCTTTAATTGCCGTGTTGGCAATCACTTCTCCTTTTGACTCGCCGTTTTTCTGAAGAATACCCTGTGGGAAAAAGTGTTTTAACTCATAAGTACCGAAAGGCGTTCGCATATATTTTTGATTGACGGCGCGACTAATGGTCGATTCATGCAAGTCTAAATTTAGGGCAATTTCTTTTAAGGTTAGCGGTTTAAGGGGGTGGTTGTTATCTAAGAAAAAATCAGCTTGAGCTGTAAGTATTTCTCTTCCAACACGGAGAATGGTGTCGAACCGATTTTCAACAGTTGTTTTTAACCATTCAAACTCAGCTTTTCGATCTTTGAGATAGGCCTGTAAATCAGCATCCTCTATAGCTTTATAGCGATTGTAATACTTGTCTTGGAATGTAATCTGTGGCTGACCTGCTTTGGTTGACCGGATGTCAAGCTGTTGATCGTTAACTGTGACTTCTAAATCTGGTTTGATAGATTGTGCAAGTATTTGAGCGTAAGCTGCGCCTGGTCGAGCGGTTAAAGTCGGGATGTAATCGTAGACGGCTTGTATCTCTTGAAAGCTAACCGCATATTTTTGACTGATGCCGTCCCATTGTCGATTGACTAAATCATCAAAACTTTCTTCCAATAGCAAATAAGCAATATCAGGTGCAGCATGGTCACGTTCAGTTTGGAGCATCAAACATTCCTGTAAGTTTCGAGCGCCGATACCCGCAGGTTCTAGCTGTTGCAATAATGTCAGTGCATCGAGTAGTTCAATTTCGCTTGCACCTGTTTGCGCAGCAGCATCAAGAGGGAGCGTCAGATAACCGTTTGAATCAAGATAGTCAACTAAAAAAATTAATAGTGTCCGCAAAAAAGTATCTCGATAGTTTAGGTGAATTTGTGTCAAGATATGTTCATATAAGGATATTTTTTCCGCAGGTAATTGTTCCAAAAATGCCTGGTGACGATCTTCGGAGGACTGTACTAAGGAATGGTTACGCGGTGGTGCATCGCTCGAATCTGAGCCGATTGTCACGGAGATTAAGGGATTTTCCAGAGACTGTTCCTGTAAAAAATCAACCAAATCGCTTGTAGAATAGTGTAGGATTTGAATCGCCTGTTGCATCGTTTGTGTCATGGCGAGCTTTTGTTGCTGCGACTGGCTCTGCTTCAAATTAATAGATGGTTTAGATGACATGGAGATTCTCTTTCTAAAAATATCTTTAGGTTTATTATACACAAAAAATTGGCAATGTTTCATAAAATTAAGGAATTTATGTATAATAGACCTATATTGAGACAACATGAAAGGGAATCAGATGCTTAGAATTGATAAAGTTTATCAGACCTTATGTGAGTTATGGACGAATAAGAGTATAAAAGAGTTGCATGTCATCCAAGGGACAACAGCGCTTGAAGTAGCGAATACCCTAGGAATTAGTCGCGCCAATGCGAGCTTGGAGTTGAATAAATTAGTTCGTGATGGTCGCGCGATCAAACTCACGACCTATCCGGTTCGTTTTTTACCTAAAGAAACGGTAGAGGTATTATTAGACCGAGAGTTGTCTGGCATCACAGAACTTGAGACAATTGCAGACTTAGATGCTGCGCGTCAAGCAGACGAACCGATAGCAGACTCCTATCTATCCAATTCAAAAAATCCATTTGACCAGATTATTGGTCATCAGTCCAGTTTGAAGCAGGTGATTTCCCAAGCCAAAGCCGCGGTTTATTACCCACCATCAGGTTTGCATATGCTCTTGCTTGGGCAAACTGGAACTGGGAAGACCTTCTTTGCCGAAAAAACCTATGAATATTCACGCTACGAAGGTCTCTTGAAAGAAGATGCCCCTTTCAAAAGCTTTAACTGTGCCGATTATTATAATAACCCACAGTTACTGATGAGCCAGCTTTTCGGCTACGCCAAAGGTGCCTTTACTGGTGCAGATCACGACCACGAGGGGCTCGTCGAAAAAGCTGATGGCGGCGTTCTGCTCCTCGACGAAGTACATCGATTGCCGCCTGAGGGTCAAGAGATGCTCTTCTATTTCATTGATAATGGGACTTTTAACCGCTTGGGGGAAAATGGTGTCAAACGACATAGCAAAGTGCTGATCATCTGTGCCACGACTGAAAATCCAGACTCAGCACTCTTAAAAACGTTTGTCAGACGAATTCCGATGACGATTCAAATTCCATCATTAAGTGAGCGCCCGATAGAAGAACGTGTCGCCTTAACCCAATTCCTCTTTGCACAAGAAGCCAAACGGATTAAGAAAACGATGCGTATCTCAATTGATGTCATCAATGCATTGGTTCACGCGACAACTTCGGGTAATGTTGGCCAACTGAAATCTTTAGTCCAGTTAGTCTGTGCCCAAGCCTTTTTGAAAAGCATCCATCGCTTTGATGAAGTGGACATTGATATTTGTAATTTACCGGATGATATTCGAGAAGATTGGGTTAGCAGTCGGGACAATTTGGCGCGTGCCATGGTCATCTCAAAATATGTCGATGTGGTCACAGTGATTCATCCCGAGGCAGTAGCCGTTACTCCAGAAGCCTCAACAGACTACAATATTTATGATGTCTTGGACAAAAAGCTAGTCGTCCTCGAGAATGAAGGTCTATCTCATAGTCTCATCAAGAAAACGATGATGAGAGAGTTGCAACTCTACTTGAAAAAATATGTCAAAAACTATGATAGTACTTCAAACCTTTTAAACTTTGTCGATAAAGCGATTGTTGACTTTGTCAATCAGTTAAAAGAGATTGCTGAGGCGGAAATGCGTGTGAAATTTGATCGCCGCTTCACATATTTCTTTGCCATGCACATCGATGCTTATTTCTCCCGAGGTGAAAAGGTTAACTTACTCGTTGCGCAAGAAATTGAGAATCTGAAAAAGGAGCATCCACTTGAGTATCAAGTGGCAGAACGCTTTAGAGTTGAGATTTCTAAAGTCTTTCATCATGAGTTACCAGATGTTGAAGTCGCTTACTTGGCTATGCTCTTGGTTAATATGGATACAGAGAGTTTGGATCAAAAAATTGGGATTCTTGTCGCTGCTCATGGCAATAGTACAGCAACCTCTATGGTCAATGTTGTCACTGATTTATTGGGGGTTGCTCAGATAGATTCTTTAGATATGCCTTTGTCAATGTCGCCTCAGCAAATGTTTGAGGAAGTCGTTGAGAAAGTCAAAAAACTGGATCTTGGTAAAGGTGTCTTGCTCTTGGTAGATATGGGCTCGCTGTCAATGATTGAGCCTAAATTAATCAAGGCAAGCGGTGTGGAGGTGAAAATCATCTCGAATGTGACGACGGTCATGGTGCTAGATGCCGTGAGAAAAACAAATTATACGGATCGAACATTAGTGAATGTTTATGATTCTGTTAAGCGGGATTTTTTAGCGAGTGTTCGCGCTCAAAAAACATCTAAAGGGAAACCAAAAGCAATCCTCTCTATCTGTACGACGGGATCGGGAACAGCTAAGAAAATTGAGGTTTTGCTGAATGATATCATTGATCGTGCGACGGATGAAGACGTGCGAGTATTGACGGTATCAGCTTTAAAGATCAAGGAAGAGATTCCAAAAGTTTTAGAAAATTATCAAGTGTTGGCAAGTGTTGGCACTAAAAACCCCAATCTTGAAGCGCCTTTCATTTCCTTAGAGCGATTGATTGAAGGCAGTGGTGGCAATATGCTCCACCAAATTTTATCAGAAGGCGAGGTAACGGAAGTTGAAAATCAAAGTCAGAATTTTGTTATCCGAGATTTGTGTGAAGATATGCTTGAAGCACATCTGGTCTATTTAAATCCGAAATTGATTTTAGACTTTTTGTTGAATTGGACGGATGCTGTTCAACAAGCCTGTCAAATGAATTTCCAAAATACAACTTTAATCAAGTTAATTATCCATTCAGCATTTGCCTTTGAGCGAGTGATTAAGGAAAATCCTTTGCGATATGAAGATACGCCAAGTGCCGCTTCACTTGAGTGCTTACCCCTTGTTGCTTCAACTTTATCAACGATTGAAAATGGCTTGAACTTATCATTATCAGAAGGAGAAAAGATGTTTATCAGTGAGATTTTAGTAGAAGCAATAAGTGTTTCCTAGGTGGTCGAAAGTGTTTTGTATTTCTCATCAGTGTTTTAAAAGTGTATCAAAAAAGTGTCTCAAGATAAGAGACGCTTTTTTGATAGCCTTAAAACATCAGAAAATATAAGGGGTTCGAAAAAGTCATGATTAAAACACTGTTTGGCACGCTTCTTGCTTTAATATAAGTGTAAAGAAAAAATAGGAAAAGGAGAAAAAGTATGACAGCAATTATTGTGAGTGGCCATGGTCAATTATCAACTGGTCTACTGGATGGTTTTAAAATGATTTTTGGTCACGATGATAAAATTATCGCTGTGCCATTTCTAAAAGGAGAAGGGATTCCGCAACTTCAAGAAAAATATCAGGCAGTGATGGCACGCTTTCCAGATGATAACATTTTATTTTTAGTGGATGTTTTTGGTGGCACGCCCTATAATTCAGCTGTGCAGTTAGTATTTGACCACCCAGCAGCAGATGTTGTGACAGGCGTGAATCTGCCCATGTTACTAGAACTTGCAGCAACTAAAGAAACGAGTGATTTAGAGGCACTGAGACAGCAATTGAAGACGATTAACCAAGAGGGGTTTAAAATCTTTTCTGAAGTGATGGCATCGGTTAGCCAATCAGAAAACATAAGTGACGAGGAGGATGATTTATTATGAAAATTGAACTAGCAAGAATTGATGACAGATTTATTCACGGACAAGTTTTGACCAAATGGGTCAAACTTCGGCCAATTGATCGCATTATTATCGTCAGTGACAGTGTGGCAGCAGATGAGATGCGCAAGACTTTGGTGCTTTCAGTTGCGCCTGCCAATGTTGCAGCTAGTGCAGTCTCGGTTGATAAGATGATTCGGGCTTATCAATCTCCGAGATATGCAACGACAACAGCTATGCTCTTATTTGAAAATCCAGAAGACATTGTTCGATTAGTCGAAGGTGGCGTTGATTTGAAGGAGGTTAACGTTGGTGGGATGCGCTTTGACGTTGCGCGTAAACAAATTACGAAATCAGTTTCTGTCAATAATGATGACATTGCGGCTTTTAGAAAATTAAAAGAACTAGGTGTTAAAAATGAGTTACGCCAGTTACCAGGCGACACATCCCAAGACTTTAATGACATTTTAGAAAGTGCCTTAAAGTCATAAACTTAATCACTGAACGAGGTTGACAAGCGTTCAATCTACAGTTCAAAACAAGGAGGAAAAAAATGAGTGTGATTCAAATTGTTTTACTATTAATTGTTGCAGGGATTACTGGTATTGGATCAGTAGTTGACGAAGCACAAACGCATCGACCATTAGTCGCTTGTACCTTGGTTGGGTTTGTTTTAGGCGATATTCAAACCGGTATTATTCTCGGTGGTACTTTGGAAATGATGGCTTTGGGCTGGATGAATGTTGGTCTTGCCATGGCACCCGATACGGCGATTGCATCTGTTATTTCGACGATTCTTGTAATCAATTCACACCAAGGAATTGGTGAAGGGATTGCGATTGCAGTTCCCCTTGCAGCAGCTGGTCAAGCATTGACTATTTTCGTTAGAACGATTACGGTATTCTTTATTCATAAAGCGGACGATATGGCTAAAAAAGGTAATTATAAAGGCATTGAACATGCGCATTTACTTGCTATGAGCTTACAAGCGCTCCGCGTGATGATTCCAACTTTAATCATCAGCCTGATTTCTGCAACGGCTGTTCAAGATTTCCTAAGTTCTATTCCAGAAGTTATCACCCGTGGTCTTCAAATTGGTGGAGGCATCATCGTTGTCGTTGGGTATGCCATGGTAATCAATATGATGGATGTCCCTTATTTGAAACCGTTTATGTATGCCGGCTTCCTATTTGCAGCCTTTACCAACTTTAACTTGGTTGGGTTTGGTGCTTTAGGTTTGATTGCAGCCATGGTTTACTTACAATTAAAATACAATGGTCAACCACAAGTCGCAGCGCCCGCCGGCGTCGTATTTGATGATGATGATTTAGATGCTTAGGAGGCAAAAAAATGACTGAGAAAAGATTAACTAAAAAAGAATTAACAAGTATGTTTTTACGTTCAAACTTCCTATTAGGGTCTTTTAACTTTGAGCGTGTCCAATCCCTAGGTTTCTGTTATGTTATTATTCCAGCCTTGAAAAAAATCTATCCAGAGGGCGAGGAACGCAATCAAGCTTTGACGCGTCACTTGGAATGGTTTAACACACAGCCTTGGTTGACAGCGCCAATTTTCGGTGTGACCGCTGCCATGGAAGAAGAAAAAGCGAACGGAAAAGATATTGATGGCTCTGCCATTCAAGCCATGAAGATTGGTTTAATGGGACCTTTGGCAGGTGTTGGTGATCCAATTTTCTGGGGGACAGCTCGACCAGTCTTAGCAGCGCTAGGTGGCTCACTTGCCTTGACTGGATCAATTGTAGGACCTTTGCTCTTCTTCATCTTGATCAATGCCATTCGCTTGTCAGTTAAATATTTTGGTCTCTTTTATGGCTATGAAAAAGGCATGGAAATCATTAAAGACATGGCTGGTGGTCGTATCAAGAAATTGACAGAAGGGGCATCAATCGTTGGTTTGTTTGTCATGGGTGCTTTGATTAGTAAATGGACCAGCATTAACATCGTTTTACAAGCGACTAAAATGAAAAACGCAGCTGGCAAAGTCCAAGTCCAAACCGTGCAAAATGTTTTGGATAGCATTATGCCAGGGATGTTAGCGCTTGGGTTGACCTTGTTTGTAGCCTGGTTGTTGAAGAAAGGTGTGAATCCGCTCCTCATTATCATTGTTATCTTTATCATTGGTATTTTAGGCTATGCTGGTGGCGTTTTAGGATAAGGTTGTCGCACATGACTAAAAAATAGAGTTGCTGACGGCCAAAAGCCCAACTCTATTTTTTATACTAAATCGCTTTAAAAATCATCACTAGCTTTCGAGCTAGTTTGTGCCAAGTCGCCTTAACATCTTGATGGAGAGAAGATGAAAAAACAAAAATTAAAAGCATATTTGAAGTTCATCGTGGCAGGAATCGTTGCTAGTGTCGTTTTTTCTTTAGCCACAATTCAAACAGTTTCAGCTGTCAGTTCAGCCAATCAAAATAGCTGGCAGTACAATGAACTGTATCGCAATCAGTATCATTATTCTGCTGCGAAGAATTGGCTGAATGATCCAAATGGCCTACTCTATGATGATTCGACAGCTACTTATCATATGTACTATCAATACAATCCTAACGGAAATGGTTGGGGCGATATGTCATGGGGACATGCCACGAGTAAAGATTTGACGAATTGGCAGGAGCAGCCAGTGGCGATTCCAATGCTGGAAAATCAAGAACGGATGGATTTTACATTTGAAAATACGAAAGGTCAATTTACCGATAACGGTAAAGATGGCAAAGTTCGTTATTGGGGGCAACCTTGTACGGATTGGGTTGAAGGAAATTCTAAGAAATACATCTTTAGTGGCTCAACCGTTTTAGATAAAGAAAATATTAGTGGCTTAGGTGAGAATACGATCCTTGCCTACTATACAAGCTGTTTCCAAATCGCAACCCGTTGGAACGATGGTGGAGATGGCGGTATGGGATCTTGGATTGGCATGAGTGAAGTTCAAGAACAGCATCTAGCCTACAGTACTGATGGCGGTCAAACTTTCAAGCAGTTTGATGGTGCTAAAAATGCTACGGATAATTTAGCAGGAACTGCCAATCAGCAAAGTCCCAAAGCGATTATCCCAGTGACGGCTATTTCAGGCTTACCAGGGATTGATGCTAAGGATTTTCGTGACCCTAAGGTCGTCTATGATGAGGCACACAAACAGTGGTTGATGATTGTGGTAGCGGGTCAACAAGCCCTGATTTTTAAATCTGACAATTTGATAGATTGGACATACGCCTCTGCCATTCAACGTCAGCATGATGTTGGTATAGGTGTCTGGGAATGTCCTGAATTGATACCTATGAAAGTAAAAGACAGTGATGATATCAAATGGGTACTTACGATGAGTGTGCAGGACAATGCTTATGCTTCTGGCTCTGGGATGCAGTATATGGTTGGTGATATTGATGCTCAGGGCGTCTGGACACCCGCAACAGCAAACACACTTGCCAATCCCAACTGGCTAGACTATGGTGAAGATTTTTATGCAGGTGTGACTTTTGGGAATACCGGCAACCGTCGGATTATGCTAGCTTGGCAGAGTAATTGGAAATGGACGGGGTTGCAACAAACAACACCTTGGTATAGCAATATGACCGTGCCACGGGAATTAACGCTTGTTGCCGATGCCGCATATGATGGTGGCTATAAACTTGTTCAAGCACCTGTTACTGAACTGGATTTAGCGAATGGTCAAGATGCTATCGTGCCAACCACGGATAAAGGAACAGGAGCGCTAGACACAGGACTTATCCTAACTGGCGATATGAACAATGCTAATGCAGCGAAAGTGACGAATTTTAAAGGGACAGCTTATAAAATAGAAGCCGAATTCTCTTGGGAAGCAACAAGTAAACCGTCGGCATTAGGGCTCTATGTGCGTGGGACAGACAATTTTGAACGAAAATTACTCGTTGGCTACGATTTGGGCTCGCAACTCGCTTATCTCAATATGTTATCAACCGATGATCAAGACATTCAGGCACCAGGTCGTGACCATACCAATGCTTTTGTTCCTGATGCTGGTCATATTAAACTCACTGCATTGGTTGACGAATCATCAATTGAAATTTTTGTTAATGATGGTGAAAAAACGATCACGCAAGTTTTCTATTTCCGTCCTGAAAAAATTGGTGGTTCCCATGTCAAAACGGATAATATCGGCTTCTATGTAGAAGGTGGGAACGATAAAAAAGCGACGGTTAAAAATGTTAAAATCACATCTTATCGCAGTATTTTTGGTGAGATTACTAACCCAAATCATACGATTGAGGTTAGTCAGGGGGATCTGTTTGATCCATTGACCGCCTTGACGTTCAATAATGTTTTGGGTGATGGCACAACGAATATTCCGACATTTACGATTCTTGAAAATACAGTTGATACATCAGTTGTGGGGTATTACACGCTCCTTGCGGGTGTGACCAATAGCGCTGGCAAATATCAAGAGATAAGTGTTCGTGTCAATGTGACACCGAAAATAGTTGCCTATACTGTTGAACATTATCACATTAGCTCAAGTGGTACTGTCCTTAAAGAAACTGAAATTCTGAAAGGTGAGGCCAACACGCTAGCGACAGCTAAACCGAAAGTCTACGCTAGCCATACGTTAGATATAACGCATCCTGAGACCGTCTTGACAGGCAATATCAAGGGGGATGGCACGAGTGTGTTAAAACTTTATTATCAAATCGACACCTATACTGTGATTTTTAAAGATGATGATGGTCGAGTCATTAGCACGCAAACCGTTGAACATGGTGCTAACGCAGCAACACCAGACAAACCAATAAAAAAAGGCTCAACCTTTACAGGTTGGGATAAGGCAGACACAGTCTGGCAAAATGTCACACGCAACGTGACCGTGACTGCTGAGTACAAAAAAGATGGCTCAGTCGCTGACAAAGATAAAATAGCTACATCGGATGATATCCCATCAAATAATTGGACAACTCAGCCAACAGTAATTGGTACGTTACCTCGGACGGAGGAGGTCAAACTTCAGGCGACTGGGGCACTTCCTCGTACAGGAGAGACAAAAACAGTAAATCGAGTAGTTGTCATAGTAGGTCTATCATTCTGTGGCTTTTTACTGTTATTGCTTGTGAAGCGTTGCAAAGTGAAGCATGACGAAATACAATAACCAAGGTAGGATTATACGGGGCAGTGTGAACGCTAGTCCAAAATTATAAGAGGAATACAATGGGAATTAAACTAGTAACCATAGATGTGGATGGCACTTTGTTAAACAGTCAACGTCTGGTCACGCCAGAGGTCAAGTTAGCCATTAGGCAAGCCAAAGCACAGGGCGTGAAAATTGTCATGACGACTGGTCGACCATATCCAGGGGTGATTGACTTGCTAAGAGAGCTTTCGTTGACAGATGTTGGCGACTACGTCATCACGTACAATGGTGGCATGATTCTAGCAGCAGATACAGGCACTGAACTCAAACGGATGACCTTAACCTATCAGGACTACCTGAAAATTGATGACCTTGCAACGACCTTAGGCTGTGCCTCTCATGCGGTAACCGAAGATCGCTTATTTACCTCAAACTATGATGTTTCACCCTACACTGTGGAGGAGTCGTTCATTGCTAAAGTCCCTATGAGTTTTAGGACGAGAGAGGAGATGCAATCTGAAGATGCCGTCATCAAAATGATGTTGGTTGGGGAAGCTGACGACTTGCACCACGTCATCAGCCGAATCCCACCTGAGTTTAAAAACGATTATACGACGGTGTCTAGCGCACCAAATTTCTTTGAAATGCTTAACAAGAAAGCCAGTAAAGGGCAGGGATTGATGCAGCTTGCTCAAATCCTGAATATTCCTTTAGAAGAAACAATGGCCATTGGTGATGCTGAAAATGACAGGTCTATGTTGGAGGTCGCAGGCCTAGCGATTGCCATGGGGAATGCAGTTCCTGAGATTGTGGCTGTAGCAGATTATCAAACAAGTACAAATGATGCCCATGGCGTTGCAGTTGCTCTGGAAAAATTTGTCTTGACAGTTGATTAAGAGAATCGGATTTGATGACCAAATGACGAAGAGTCGCTATTTGGTCATTGAATCCGATTTTTGGTCTAGTCATTTCTACTGTTTTATTATATCTGTAATAAACAGAATGATTCAAAAAATGACGATTTCAATCTTAAAATAAAAAAATATTGAACGAAACGGTCTAAAAAGTGTTGCAATCGGTCAAAAAGTATGCTAAAATGACCTTATCAATTGATGAAAACGATTTCTTAAAAGAAATGGAGAAAAATTTTGAAAAAATTTTTAATCGCCGCTCACGGTAATTTAGCCTTGGGTATCAAGAGTACATTAGAACTATTTTTAGGAGATGCCCTAGACTTTACCTATCTTACGGCTTATACAGATGATGCGCCGAATTTAGAAGAGGCACTCGAGAACTTTTTTTCAAGCATTGATGAGCAGACGGATCAGGCAGTAATTTTCACAGACCTATACGGCGGCAGAGTCAGTCAAAAAATTGCCATGAAAGCGATAGGGAAAACAAATGTCTTTGTCATTGCAGGTATGAATCTTCCTTTGATTATGGAAACAGCCTCTCTGGCTTTGTCTGGTGAGGACTACGACAATGATAAAATCGCCAAACTCATCACAGGTGCTCGTCAAGAGCTCAAACAAGTTGAGTTGGTTGCGGGAACGCTCAAGACAGATACTGCTGAGACTGAGCAAGAAATGACGGAAACAGTCACATTAGCGTCAAGCACACCAGCTTTGACTGAACGTCCTGAAACGAACAAGCACATGACCATGCGAGTTGATGAGCGCTTGATTCACGGTCAAGTCGCTATGGTCTGGAGTAAAGCTCTGAAACTTGACGGCATTGTCGTTGCCAATGATGAAGTCGTTAAAAATCAGATGCAAGAAAATGCCTTACGGATGGCAGCGCCAAATGGCATCAAAGTCATCATGCGCTCGCTTGATGATAGCATCACCCTTCTAAACGACCACCGTTCAGCCACCAAAAACCTTTTGGTTCTGGTTAGAACGGTCAAAGATGCCGTCACAATTGCCGCAAAAGTTGCCTACTTAGACCGTATCAATGTCGGCAATGTTGGCAAAATGGTAGAAGGTGATAAGAAAAAACTAGCACCGACAGTTTTGTTAACCCCTTCGGAAGAAGTTGCCCTGAAAACTTTAACAGAAATCTGTCCCGAAACAGATTTTCAAATGGTCCCAACTGATAAAAAAGAATTGGCCAAGGATTTCGTCTTGTAAGTTCGCTTACCGCACAAGATTAACTGAGTTTCGGCTCCTTGGTGAGGGCAACTACATTGCCCATATCCGTAGATTGAAAGCAATGCTTTCAACTAGGAAAAAAGATAAAAAGTCCGCACAACCTGCGGTTACTCGTCGCAGCAGGTCTTTTAGTGGCGAGTAATCGCAGCCACAAAGCGTTCTATGACCCAAAGCAGTCGCCTCAACATCTTAATAAAAGGAGAAAAATATGTTATACGAAGCTATCGCCGTCTCACTCGTTGTCTTTTTGACAGTTGGCGGTCAGGAATTGTTAGGATTTACCATGTTAGGTCGTCCCATTGTCATTGCGCCACTCGTTGGCTTGCTCTTGGGTGATTTGCAGACTGGCTTACTTGTCGGTGCCGCACTTGAAACGATTTTCATGGGGGTGGTTAATATCGGTGGTGCAGCAGCTGCTGAACCAGGACTTGCCTCAGCCCTTGCGGCAGCCTTTGCGATTAAACTTGGCGGTGGAACGGAATATGCCATTACGCTTGCCTTGCCACTAGGCATCATCGGTTTACAGATTAAACAACTCTTATATATCGCAGTTGTCGCACCACTTTCAGTGAAATTTGACGATTATGCTAAGGCAGGCAATGCCAAAGCCTATACGCGCTTGCATTTCGGAATTTGGGGACTTAACTGGGGCATTTACAGTTTGATTCCTTTCTTCGCCATTCTATTTGGTGCTAAAGCGACTGAGTCAGCTTTGAAACTCATTCCGGAAGTCATCATGCACGGTCTCAGTGTTGCCGGTAATCTCTTACCAGCAGTCGGAATGGCTATGCTCCTTAAAATGCTCTGGGATAACAAAATCGCGACTTACTTTTTCCTCGGTTTTATTGTGATTGCCTACCTCAAAGTACCACTCATTGCCGTTTCAGCACTTGCCATTATTATTGCAGTGATTGTCGCACAAAACGATATGGCGCTTAAAACACTCAGAGATAAAATAGGACACGGTGTCAAAAGCCTAGGGCAAAAGTCTACTGACCCTAAACAACAAGAAGTCGATGATTTTTACGCTTAAGCATTGACAGAAAGGTATAAGCCTTTGAGCGGATGCAATTCGCGAATGACCCCGCTTGGCCGTAGCGTCAGCGGATGTCAAGTCTCAAGATTTCACGAAGTGAAATCGCAGAAAGGAAGAAAAAATGGCAAAATCAACTTTAACACAAGATGAAAAAAAATTACTAAAACAAGTCTACTGGCGCTCGTTTACTGAGTTTGCATCCGTAACGCCGACCAAGCTTGGTGGCTCGGGTGTGACCTATGCTATGCTGCCGTTTATCGACAAATACTATAAGACGGACGAAGAAAAGCGCGACGCTATGGTGCGTCATAATACCTACTTCAATACGACAGTTGCAACCTATCCCTTTGTCCTCGGTGTCGCTGGGTCAATGGAGAAGGAAAATGCAGAACAAGCAGATTTCGATGCGGAGTCTATCTCAGCGATCAAAACCAGTTTAATGGGACCACTCTCAGGACTAGGTGATTCGATTTTCTGGGGTGTCTTGCGTGTTATCGCAGCTGGAATTGCGGTTTCTCTGGCCAATCAAGGGAATCCCTTTGCGCCAATCGTCTTCCTACTGGTCTTTAATATCCCAACCCAATTAACGCGTTGGTACGCAGGTAAAATCGGCTATACATTAGGGTCAACCTACATCTCTGACCTTTACGAGTCAGGCATGATGGCTGTTCTGACTAAGGCGGCATCTATTGTCGGAATTACCATGGTTGGGGCTATGGCGGCTAGTATGGTTAAATTTGATGTCAAATGGAATATGCTTATCAATGGCAAAGCGGTCATGAAATCTCAAGAGATGTTAGATTCAATCTTCATTGGGATTTTACCGTTAGCATTCACCTTGATTTGTTTCTGGTTAATTGCGAAGAAAAATGTTTCAATTAATAAAATGATTATCGGTGTCATTGTCTTTGGTATTCTAGCATCATTTCTAGGCATCGCCTGAAGTGATCCGGATATCAATAAAAATTGAGTTTCGGCTCCTAGCTGAGGGCAACTTTGTTGCCCTTATCCGTAGATTGAAAGCAATGCTTTCAACTAAGAAAATAGATGATTTTGTCCGCACGACTTTCAGTCGCTTACGGCAAAATCCCTAATTTGCATCTGCGATTACTCGATGCAAAAAATACTTCTACGGAGCTAAACAGTCACCTCAACATCTTAAAGGGAGAGAAAGTGAAAAATATGCGTGATAAGTGGTGGCAAGATGCAGTGATTTACCAAGTCTATCCCAAAAGCTTTAACGATACGACTGGCTCTGGATATGGAGATATCACGGGCATCATCGAAAAACTACCTTACCTCGAAAAACTAGGGGTTGATGGGCTATGGCTGAGTCCAGTGTATTTATCCCCACAAGTTGATAATGGTTATGATATCACGGATTATCGTGTGATTGATACCATGTTCGGCAGTAATGAGGATATGTACCGACTGATTGAGGCAGCGCACGATAAAAATATCAAGATTATCATGGATTTTGTCGCTAATCATACGTCAGATCAGTGTGTCTGGTTTCAAGAGAGTCGCAAGGGTACAGATAATTTCTTTAGCGATTTTTACATCTGGCAGGATGCAAAACCCGATGGCTCTGAGCCTAATAACTGGGGCTCGAGTTTCGGTGGCAGTGCCTGGACTTGGGATGAAAAGCGCGAGCAATATTATCTTCATTATTATGCGGCGGAACAGCCAGACCTCAATTGGGAGAATCCACATGTGCGTGCCTATATCTACGACATGATGCGTTTTTGGAAACAAAAAGGTGTTGATGGCTGGCGCATGGATGTGATTACGTCAATTTCTAAGGACCAGGATTTTCCCGATAATGCGCGTGACTTGACGACAACGAATCAACAAAATGGGCCACGGATGCATGAATTCATCCATGAGATGAATCAAGAAATTCTAACGCCACTTGATATGATGACGGTGGGTGAGAGTCCTGCCGCCAAGAGTTGGGATGCTTGGGAGCTGGTCAGTCCAGAGCGTGAAGAACTGGATATGATTTTCACTTTTGAGCATATGCACATCGACCGTAAAGCAGGTGATGTGAATGGCCGCTGGGCATTGCAAGACCGTGATTTGGTTAAACTTAAAGATATTTTATCCAATTGGCAGCTTGAATTACGAGATAAGGGCTGGAATGCCTTGTACTTCGAGAATCATGACCGGGCGCGCGTGATTAGCCGTTGGGGTAATGATACGACTTATCGCTACGAATGTGCGACGGCCTTTGCGACGATTTTACATGGCCTACAAGGCACACCTTTTATCTATCAAGGCGAAGAAATCGGTATGACCAATCCTGAGTTTGAGCTAGGTGAGTATGTGGATATTGAGCTGAAAGGCAATTATCAGCACTTTGTTGTCGAGCAGCAAACAATGACACAGGCTGATTTCTTAGCAGCCGTTCATAAGATTTCACGTGACAATGCCAGAACACCGATGCAATGGGATGATTCTGAAAACGCAGGATTTACCAATGGGACACCTTGGTTTAAAGTTAATCCCAATTATCCAGACATCAATGTCGCAAAAGACTTGAAAGCTGAAAAATCAGTCTTTAAGTACTATCAAGAGTTGATTCGCTTGCGAAAGACTGAGGACATCTTAAAAACAGGCACCTACAAGCTCCTTTTACCAGAAGATGAGGCGATTTTCGCTTATTTACGACAAAATGGCAGTAAAACATGGCTTGTACTCGCAAATTTATCAGAAAACATGATAAAATTAGAAGAGTTAATGCCTCTACCTGATGTAAAAGCGACTGTCATTACTAACTATCGTGACCGCACGAATTTGAGTGAGACATTGCGAGCTTATGAGGCAGTCATTGTAGAAATTTAAAATCAATTGAGTTTCGGCTCTCTGGGTCTAGGAAAAAAGATAAAAAAGGCCGCACAACCTGCGTGTCTAGCTTATAAAGCGCAACTCCTACGGAAAAAGATAAAGACAGAACCTTGTCTTTCCTATTTTCCTATGGAGCTAATCGCGCTTTAACACCTTTCAAGTATTGTTTACGACTTTTTCCTATTTTGATACGTCCCAAAGCAGTCACCTCAACATCTTTAAGGAAGTATGTGCATGAAAACAAGTGAACGGCGGAAGTTAATTTTAGATTTACTTGACCAGTCGGAAATGGTCAAAACACAAGAGCTAATGAAGACCTTTGATACCAGTGAATCAACGATTCGCAGGGATTTAACGGTGCTCGCTGAAAATGGTAAAATCGTTCGTGTTCATGGCGGTGCCATTGGTGTTGACCTTTATAACTACGGCTTAACCGTTGAAAAACGACAAATCGAGTATATCGAGGAGAAGCAAAAAATCGCCAAAACAGCGAGTGCCTTTGTTAAAGATCGAGAGCTCATCTTCCTAGATGCCTCGACCACAGTCGGAGAGATGATTCCATTTTTAGCGGGTAAAAAAATAAAAGCTGTCACCAATTCCCCGATTCATGCCCAGCGTTGCTATGAATACGGCATCCCAGTTTACGTCATCGGTGGCGAGTTAAGACAAGCGACTGATGCCGTCATTGGTGCTGTCGCCAATCAGCAAGTCAGCGAATTCTTCTTCAACCGCGCCTTCATGGGCACTAACGGCATCAATGCTGAGTTTGGCTATTCCACACCAGATCCAGAGGAAGCATTGATGAAACGCATCGTTATGCGCCATGCGATTAAAAGCTATGTCCTAGCGGACGAATCGAAGTTCAACCGCGTCGCCTTCACTAAGGTGTCTGACCTTGAAGAGGCGCTAATCATCACGACAACCTTAGCAGACGAAGACCGAGAGAAGTTTAGTCGTCAGACTACATTGGTAGAAGTCTGAGTTTTTGTAGCAATTGACAAATATAACCTTAAAACACTCTTTCGCTATGCGAAGGTGTGTTTTTTTGTGTCTATTCTTTTTATTTATAAGTCAATCATGTATAGATGTTAATATTATTTTTATCTCAAATAGTTTATATATCCTTTTGCATAATAAGTAAAATATGTTAAAATGATAATATAAAATAAGTTAAGTTAATAATTAAATGATAAAAATATAATTGGTTAATAATCAAAAAGTAAAAACTTGACAGAAAAGGAGGGCAAGCCTATGCTTAAGAGCAGAGCAGAGCAGAGCAGAGCGCTATGACTTAGTTTTATCATGCTATTTTTTCAACGATACATCATAACTGAACCCTGTTAGGGGGAGACTTTTAGTCTGCACTTAACAGGGTTCAGTTTTTGTTTCGTTAATTAGCAATTCATTAGATCTATTTGATTAGATTAGAGGGAGAAGTATGATGACCACAACACTTAAAAAATTCAGTGCGCTGATGTTGGCACTCGGGAC